>Ga0075522_10000141_pt1 | contig 46773 bp, 41 predicted proteins | sample NGEPerA_FD_74796 | JGI IMG/M metagenome (GOLD analysis project Ga0075522, IMG submission 74796) | Arctic peat soil microbial communities from the Barrow Environmental Observatory site, Barrow, Alaska, USA - NGEE PermafrostL2-A | ecosystem: Environmental > Terrestrial > Soil > Wetlands > Peat ... | reverse complement strand
CGAGTATTCGAAAATAACGCGGCGCGCGAGCCGAGCGCGCGAACAGCGGCGGCGAGTGAACCCATTTGAAGCCCCGATCCTACACCAGCGAACAACCGGAATGGACCCGCAGCGGCGTGCGCGTCGTCGTGATCCTGCCGATAACCCGCCGGCAGGATGAATAGAATCTAACGCGCCTCGCCGGGAATGCAAGAGATAACGGTTAAAAATCCGAATTCCGAATCCCCGAAATCCGAATGGCGTTGGATCATGTTTTCCGAGACGGTCTAATTATAATTATCGATCACTTGCCGCCCAGCTTTACCGACACGCCTTCATGTTCCCATTGATCGACCAGCCGCGCCAGCGACGCGGCGACGACGTTTAGCTCCCGCGCGGTATCGGTCAGTTCATCGTAGAGCTTTGGATCATTGATCAGCGCGGCGGCGGTGCCGTGGCCTTTGTTGATCTTCTGGGAGACTTCCTCGAACTGTTGAAATACCACGCCCAGATGGTCCAGGTTGGCGCCGATCTGCCGGGAGAGGCGATCTACGTTCTCGTTGGTCTTATTCACCGCCAGATGGACGTCTTTCATGGTTTCGCCGGCGTCGGCGGTGAGCTTCTCGAGGTTGCCGCTGATCCGGTCGGCGCGTTCGGCGGCGGAGCGCACGTTGGCAATCGCGTCGCGCAGATCCTTCTGAACCTTGGGATCGCCGACCAACTGCTGCACGCTGTCCATCACCTTCCCGGCCTTGTCGAACTGCGTGCGGAGGGTGAGGATGGCCGCATCGACGTGCTCGACGAGTTTTTGGCGCTGCACCTGGGCCACCAGATCAGTGATCTCGGGCGGCAAGAGGGACAGGCCGACATATGTGACGGGGATATGCGCTCCCTCGGAGAGCTGCCCTTCGGGCTGGCCGGCCAGCGTGAGTTCGATATCCGAGGAGTTGCCCAGCGCGCTCTGCGAGCGGATTTCGCCCTTGAGGTTTCGCGGGAGCGGCGGGCGGTTGTCCACCTGCGCGTCAATGCGCACATGGGTATTGTCGGGAGTCCGGCGCACGCTGGTGACTTTCCCCACCTGCACGCCGCGATAGAAGACCGCCGACCCATCGGCCAACCCGTCGGCCCGGTCGGAGATCAATACAACTGGCGTTCCTTTTGGCTTGAAGAAACCCATCGCGCGGCCGGAGAATTCCAGGATCATCCACGCCAGCACCAGCATCGAGAATAACACGACGACGCCGGTGATGAGATTGCGGGTGCGGGGGGCCATGAGACTGTCCTTACGAAGCAAGTAACTGGACACAGGAAGAATTCTATTATCACCACGAAGGCACGAAGACACGAACACAAAAAAATCCGAAATCCGAAGCACGAAATCCGAAACAAATTCGAAAGAGGAAACCAGAAAAAAATGAAACGAAACTTCGTGACTTGGTGCCTTCGTGGTTAATTTTCCATTTCCCCATTACCCACTTTGATCGAGCGAGGCGAGTTCTTCCTCGCCGGCCTCGCCCTTCACGAAGCGTTGGATGATCGGGTCGGGCGAGGATTGGATCTGCTCGGTCGTGCCATCGAAAATAAAGTTGCCCTGGTGGAGCATCACGATGCGATCCGCCACCTTAAAGGCGCTGCGCATGTCGTGGGTCACGACGATGCTCGTCACTTTCAATTCGCGCTGCAATTTCAGGATCAGCTCGTTGATGACATCCGAGCGCACCGGATCGAGGCCGGTGGTTGGCTCATCATACATGATGACCTTGGGATCCAGGGCGATCGCGCGGGCCAGGGCGATGCGCTTGCGCTGTCCGCCGGACAATTGGGCGGGCATGCGCTTGTTGGCTTCCGGCAGGCCCACCATCGCCAGTTTCTGCCCGACGATTTTCGCGATTTCCTCTTTTGATTTCTGCGTGTGCTCGGTCAGCGGAAACGCGATGTTCTGCTCGACAGTCATTGAATCAAACAGCGCGCCCTGCTGGAACAGGAACCCGAATTGCTGGCGGATCGGAACCATTTGGCGCTCGGTGAGGGTATCGATGCGGCGGCCCTCGTACCAGACTTCGCCTTCATCGGGCTTGAGGAGCCCGACGATATGCTTGAGCATCACGCTCTTGCCCGACCCGCTGGCGCCCAGCACGACGATGCTCTTTCCCTCCTCGATGCCAAGGTTGACGTGGTTAAGCACCACCAGTTTCCCGAATCGCTTGTAGACGTTGCGAAGCTCGATGAGGGGCATGGCACTCAGCACTTAGAATATCCCGCGCACGCCATACAGCGCCACATACATCTCCTGAAGCATCTCGGCGAAGATGAAGTTGAGGACGATGATGGAGATGAAGCTGTAGACGAACGCCTCGGTGCACGCCCGGCCCACGCCGCTGGCGCCGGCGCCGCTGGTGAAGCCCTTGTAGCAACTGATCATCCCGATGGCGGCGCCAAAGAAAAAGCTCTTGCTGATCCCTTCCATCACCTGCCATGGCTCGACATGTGAATATTGCCAGTAGGGCGAGTTGGGAATTCCCAGCATGAAAACAGAGGTAAACCAGCCGCCCAGAATCCCGGACAAATCGCTGTAAATCGTCAGCACGGGCGTGAGCAAAACGCACGCGACAAACCGTGGCACCACCAGGTAGCGAATGGGATCAGAGCCCATGACGCGCAGGGCATCGAGCTGCTCGGTGACGTTCATGGTGCCCAGCTCGGCGGTGAGCGCGCCCCCAACCCGGCCGGCCAGCATGACCGCCGCCAGCACCGGCCCGATCTGCTTCACCACCGACAGATTGATGACCGCGCCGATCCGGTTTTGCTGCCCAATGGCCTTGAACTGTGTGACGGTCTCGACGGCCATGACCATGCCGATGAATGCCCCCGTCACCGCCACCACCAGCACGCTCTTTACGCCCACCTCAAACATCTGCGGGAACGTGAGACGAAGATTCTTCCATCGAAATCCGCCAAACAAGAGCCACGACAACGCGCGGGCCGCAAAGGAAAAAAAATCGCCGAACGCCACCAGCACGTCCACGGTTCGGTTGCCGACTTTTTCCACGAACCCCATCGCCATTGGGGCGGATCATACGGAGGCGCATGGGCCGTGGCAATCGGGGCAAGACTCATGGCAGCGGCAACACCGTTGCGGGCCCGAACGTGGGAAGGCCGCCGGTTTTTCCATTGTTCAGCGCGACGTACACCCCGCCGTCACCCATGTAGAGCAAGTCTGGAAAGCCGTCGCGGTTGACATCGCCCAATGCGATGCTGTCGAACGCAGTGTAGGGACGGCGTATATCTCCCCGCTCAAATGCGACCTGGCCGGTTGCATCGGTTATCGCGATTTCCGGCGCGATGGTCTGCCCATCGCTGAAGACCAGATCAGCGCGGCCATCTTGATTCAGGTCGGCGACGGATGCCGTCATGTTTGGAGTAACGCCGGCGAGCAATGTCGCCTGGCCTTTTATGAGCCGATGCGATTTGTCCAAGCCCCTGAGCACGGTGAAACTCACTTGCCCCGATCCTGAACCGCCGCCCGCAGGCGAATTCACGGAGGAAATAAGCCCGACGTCGACTGAACCGTCGCCGTCGAAATCGCCCAGGACGACTTGCTCAAGACCCGGCGTGTAGAAAAACTGGAGCGAGGAGAGATTGCCCAGAAGGTTGCCGCTTCCGTCGCCCATGGTTACGACCAGCCCCGAGGCCTGCCCGCTTGCCAGATCGCGCGGCGATTGGATTTCATAAATGAAGTCCGCCTTCCCATCGCCATTCAAATCGGCAGCGCCGACCAGCTTGATGAAGGAGGGCAGCACCGTGCCGGATCCGGGCGCGGGCTGGAAGGTTCCGTCGCCGTTGCTTAGAAGCGTCTGATAGAGATTTCGGACGGACAAGTCGCGGTGAATGATCAGATCAGCCCGGCCATCGCCGTTCACATCGGCGACGGCATCAACCGCATCGGCCGTTGGGCCAACCCAAACCTTCGCCTGTTGTGGGTCGAAGCTCTTGGAACCGTCAAGCACGGTAAAATCCAGCTTTCCGGTGGCAAGTCCGCCGCTCATATCGCGGCTGACCAGCAGCACGTCGGAAACGCCATCGCCATTAAAATCGCCGAGCCTGGCCTCAAGGACGTGAGGGACGGAGTAGTCGGCAATGAGGGTCGCGTTCCCCTTGGCGTCCTGCGAATAGACGCCGATGTGCGTGTCGCCGGTCGTGAGATCTCCTTCGTTGGTGATGGCAAGAAACTCCTCGGTGGTCATGTCCACGCTTGCGCTGCGGATGACCTGCCGGCGCGCGTTCACCGCGTCGGGAGGGGCGTTGGTCTGGGCGATGGGGTCCAAGGTCTGGGCTGCCGTCCCGGTGCTGCCGCCGGACATCGGATTTTGCGCGACATACACGTCCGTGATATTCGTGTTCTTCGTCTTTAGGCCGATGCCCACCAAATCCGGGATTCCGTCGCCGTTCACGTCGCCGCCGGCGATGGAAATCAGCCCGGCGCCGGGGTCCTGCAGGGCAAAATCGGAGATTGCGAAATCGCTTCTTTCGCTGCTCGTGAGCACACCTCCGGCGAAGTTCAACGAAAGCAACTGCGCGGTGCTGCCATCGGCGGAAATGCCCAGAAGGGTGGGAGTGGCGTCGCCGTTGAAATACGCCACGCGATTGGTGATGGATTCCATCGGACTATCGCCCGATCCTCCCGATCCTGACCAGGTAATCGGAAGATTGCCGCCGGGCCCGCCGGTGAGGTTTCCCTTGGCATCCAACTGATACAGCACGATTTGCGGTGGGCTAATCGCGCCGTTGGCAGCGCCGCCCGGAGAAATCACCCCGATCTGCGGCGTCTGCACCGTCGGCAGATAATGCGACACGACGACTTCGGAAACACTGGGCATGGATGCTTCGCGGCCAGGAAGAAACCCGCCCTTGCCGTCGCCCTGGGCAACGCCCAACATTGGCCCCGTCGCACCAACGTAGGAATAGACGAGATCGAGGATCCCGTCCCCATTCATGTCAGCCAAATCCTGCACGACGGAGCCCGTGGGGAGGGTGAAGTTGGGCCCGACGCCCGGGCCACCCCCGGCGGGGTTCAAGATCATGTGGTAGGTGTCCGCTGTTCCCGCGGTCCGGGCCACCAGCGTGGGCCATTGGCTTGTTGAGCCATCCCCGCCGGCGACCGCCACCAGGTCCCCGGAGTTGCGATCCCAGTGAAATTGAACTTTCACTCGGCTGGTATTGAAGTTGCCATTCCCGTCGTTGAGCAAAGCCTCATACTGTCTCCTGCCCGTGGTTTGTCCGCTGTGTACATCGCGGCTAATCAGCAGGTCCGGGAAGCCGTCGCCATTGACGTCGGCGAGTTGAACATCCAGCGCGTGCGGAATATTCAGCGTGGCGGTGAAAACCCCGCCGTCGCCGCCGATAAGGCGGCCTTGCTCCGTGAGGGTGATTTGTGTGTCGCCGGTGGTGGAGCTCCCCTCATTCTGCACGACCACCACAGTTTGGCTGGCGCTTCCATCCAGGCTTTGCACGAATAACCCCGATGAACTGGCGGCACTGAGCATTTGGCGCGCTTCCAACGGCTCGGCACAGGGACGGCGCGCAGATTTGGCTGAGCAAATATGGCCTGACATGGCAATTCTCCAGAAAAAAGTATTGGCCTGGGAAAGTTCGGGCTTATGTGCGATACGATGCCGCGCCAAGTCCGCGAATGGCGCGATGCCTCCACTGCGAATTGTAAAGTAATTGCTGGATTTGTCAAGAAAATATAAAGGCGCACGCCCATCGCCCGTTCCGCTCCCGCTTCGACACACTTCAGCCGCTCGCAGAGCAATCGTGCCTCACGGGAAAGAAGCCCGTTATCGTATCACGGGCGTCTCGCGGCTGTGGAGCAATCCCCGGGGTATGGCCAGAATTTGTGGCACGGGCGGCCCGCCCGTGTGCCTGGCGTCCCCGATGAGCGTTGAAGTCGTCGGGCCGCCCCCTACTAGCGCGCATCGCTACCACAGGAGCTTATCCCGCGCCCGAAATCGCCACGCCCCGTCGCAAGGCCGCCCCATCGTTCAAAATGGCGGGCACGCCATTGGGGAAATGCTGCCCGATCCATTTCTGAATGTCCGCCAGCCGGTGCTCTGGATACGGATGCGTCACCATGAACTCGGGTTGGCGGCCCGTGGCCGGAGTGACTTTTTCCAGAATCTTCATGACCTCCTCCATCGCGCGCGGGTCATAGCCGGCTTCGGACATGAATTGCAGGCCGAACTGGTCGGCCTGGCTTTCGTCCTGCCGGCTGTATTGCAGGCCTTTCATCTGGGATACGACGTTGGCGATCATCGCCGCCGAATACCCCCGTCCGGCGTTGTTGTTATTGCTCGCCGCCACGCCCACCGCCATCACCAATTCGTTCATCAGTTGTGTCTTGGCTATCTGCTCGGACCCATGCCGGCCAACGACATGGCCCGATTCATGGCCCAGAACGCCGGCCAACTCCGCTTCATTGCCCAGCCGATCCAGCAGCCCCAGCGTGATGAAAACCTGCCCGCCGGGCAACGCGAAGGCGTTCACCGTTTGCGGATCGCGCAGCAGATGGAATTGGAAACGGTAGGGGCTCTTGCTGGCCGAGCTGTTCTCGACGACGCGCTCGCCCACGCGCTGCACCTCGCGCGCCCGCGGGTCGGCGGGATCAATCTCCCCGCCCATCTCGCCGGCCATCCGCGGCGCCGATTGAAGCCCCAGTTGCACTTCCTGCGGCGGCGTCAGCGCCACATGCTGCCGCTGCCCCGTCACCGGATTCACGCTCGTATGCGTGGCATACATGATGAATCCGAAAATGGCGATGACAATCGCCCCAACATAATGCCAGGGAATGCCGCGCGAGGAATAGGTGTTGTAGGTCATGGATTGGTCAGTTGTGGGTTGTCAGTTGTCAGTTGTTTGTTGTCGGTTGTGGGTGGTCAGTCGTCGGGGGGTGGCCATGGACAGTTCGCGAATGATTCAGGCCAAAATCATCGGACACCGGCGTATGCGTACCGCGCTTCGCTGCAACTGACAACACACAACACACAACTGACACCCCATTTGACTCCCCCGGCCATCGGTATACATTTCCCGCCACTGTCATTTGTACATGAACCTCACTGGAAACGCCCAATGAAAATCAGCCTCGAATGGCTCGGCGACTATCTGCCCGGCCCCCTGGATGCCCAGGGGGCCGCCGACGCGCTCACCCACGGCGGCCTACCGGTTGAGAACATTTTGCGCGTCGGCGACGACGCCGTTCTCGATGTCGAAGTGACCAGCAATCGCGGCGATTGCCTGTCTCACATCGGCGTGGCCCGCGAACTGGCCGCGCTCCTGGGCCGGGAATTCAGGGACGTGAAGGCCGGGACTGATGAATCAGCAGCGCGAACCGACTCGACGGTGTCGGTGGATTTGCAGGCGGCGGATCTTTGCCCGCACTACACCGCCCGCGTGATTCGCAACGTGAAAATCGCCGACAGCCCCGCGTGGATGAAACGGCGGCTGGAAGCGATTGGCGTGCGGCCGATCAATAACATCGTTGATGTGACCACCTACATGCTCTTTGAAATGGGCCAGCCGTTGCATGCGTTCGATCTGGATAAAATCCAGGGCCGGCGAATTATCGTGCGCCGGGCGCGCCGGGGCGAGAAGATCGTGAGCATTGATGGCCGCGAGCGCGAGTTGGCCGCCGGCATGCTCGCCATCGCGGATGGGGCAACGCCGGTGGCGATCGCCGGCGTCATGGGCGGACGCGACAGCGAAGTTTCCGCCAATACCCGCAACGTCCTACTCGAATCCGCCCGCTTCGATCCGCTTTGCGTCCGCAAAACCGCCCGCGCCCTGGCGATGGGCAGCGACAGCTCCTATCGCTTTGAGCGCGGCATAGATCCACTTCTGCCGGCCCGCGCCAGCCTGCGGGCGGCGCAACTTATTTTGCAGACTGCCGGCGGCGAATTGATTGGCGAATTGGTGGAAGCCGGCGCCACCGGATACCTGCCCAAAATCCTCACGCTACGCCTCTCAAAGCTCAAGCGCGTGCTTGGCATCGATCTGCCTGCCGAGCAAGTAATGGACGCCCTGCGCCGCGATCATCTTCAGCCGATTCTCAAGGCCGAAGCCATTGAATGCACCATCCCCAGTTATCGGCTCGACCTGAATCTGGAGATCGATCTGGTCGAGGAAGTCGCCCGCATCGTCGGCTATGACAAAGTTCCGGTGCGCGACGAGATCGCCATCCGCCTCACGCCGCCCGATCCCAAAGCCGACGCGATGGAGTTGATCCGCGCGACGCTTGTAGGCGGCGGCTACTTCGAGGCCATCACCTTCAGCTTCGTCAGCGATCTTCTCGCCGATGATTTTGTCCCGCCCGAGGCGCGCAAGAACAAGCCGTTGATGCGCGTGTCGGCTACCGTGCGCAAGTCGGATGCCAACCTCCGCCCCAGCATCCTGCCCGGCCTGCTCGAAAGCGTTCGGCACAACGAATCGGTCGGCGCCGTCGAGCCGCGCCTCTTCGAGATCGGCTCAACCTTCTGGCACGATGCCGCCGGCAACCCCGCCGAGCAGCGCCGACTGGGAATGGTCGGCGGCGCCGATCTTCCCGCCCTGCGCGGCGTCCTCGAAGCCCTCTTCCAACGCCTCGACGCCAATCGCCCCCTTCGCATCGTCCCCGACACGCGCCCCGGCTTCGCCAAAGGCGCGTGCGGCCGCATCGAATGGGGCGGCAGCCCAATCGGCTTCCTGGGAAAAATCGACCGCGCCATCGCCGACAAACTCTCCCTCCGCGAGATACCAACCGCCGCCGAGCTGAACCTCGAACCCCTACTCACCGGCATGCAGCACGTCCCGCAACTTAAGCCACTGGCCCAGTTCCCGCCGGTGCGGCGAGACTTGTCGCTGGTCGTCCCCGAGCAGACGCGCTACGAGAAAATCGAATCCCTCCTCCGCGAACTGAAGCTTGAGAATCTCGAAGAACTCGCCTACGTCACCACCTACCGCGGCAAGCCGTTGGAGAAGGGGCACAAGAGCGTCACGGTGACGCTGGTCTTCCGCGGGGCGGGGGAGACGCTTACCAGCGAAAGGGTGGATGCGTCAGTCGGATACGCGGTGGAAGCCGCGAAACGGCAGGGGTGGGGGCAGAGAGCATGAACTGCAATTGCCGCGAGATCGTCGCCGTCCCCCCCTTGATGCGAATTCGAGATCGCCGCCCCAGAAACGCCGCCGCCGGGCGATAATCAACCTTCTGGCCAACAGCCGCTCGAACAGCGGCACTCGCCCTGTTTTTCTCCAACATCCAAGAGAATCGGTAAACGCGTCAATTGTCGAGTTGCTTCCACGCCGAGCCGTTCCAATAGAAAAGGTGATTTGTCGTTGTGTTCGCGTAAATCTGGCCAACGGCCGGCGAGGGCGGCGCGCTTGTGAGAGCGGGCGCGACGAACGACGCATTATCGAGCTGCGCCCAGCTCGTCCCATTGTAATAATATAGGTGATTGGCGACTGTATCCGCGTAGATCGCTCCAACTACTCCCCCCGGCGCGGCTGCCAAAGTTTGCGCAATAAGCCATTGGTTGTTGATCTGTAGATAATATGTCGGATAATCGTATGCCATCGTAATGCTGGGAACATTAAAGGCGAGCTGTTGTCCGATGGGATCCCCATACACCTGGTTGAACGAACCGCCGACTTGGAAGATATTCGGCTGGTTGCCGTGAAACGGCAGCCCGTTTTTCCACGATCCGCCTGTACCTGCAAAGTACCTCGTGTCGCCGAGGACCTGGTGCATCCTTCCCGCCTCGCTGAGCCCAAAATAGCAAGCGATACTTCCTGGCGCATAATTGCCGGCGGAGTTGAATACCGAGTTCTCGAGAACAATCAGTGACTGATCTTCCGCCTTTATTCCGTAGTCGGTGAAATCCTCAATATTGCACGCAGTGAAGCGCACACGGCTATACGAGCTGACGTGAGCCCAGTTGCCCGTTGGATTATTTCCATCGTTTTGATTGATCCCATTGCAACCGATGAGCGTAATGTACCCGTCCAGGTAGTAGCCGTACTGTCCTGCCGGAACCGCGAGGGCGTATAGATTGATCAGTGTGACCGCCGGCTTCGCATTGCCGAAATGAAACTGGTCGCCGAGATTCCCGCCGCTCTGGCAGTGTTCAAAAAGCGAACTGAATATCTCGTCGGTCCATATGCCGCTGCCGCCGTGCGATAGCGTCAGCACGTTCCTTATCCATATCTGGTTACCCGATTGAACGTATATCCCATGGCCCGCCGACGTCGCTCATGATTTTCGGCTCCCTGTGGTTTTGGACTCGAACAAGCTGGCGATATAAATCTCAATTAGGGCCGAATTGCGCGCCCGCCTGTGCCATGGGATGGCCTCAGGAACCGCGCGATGCCCAATATCTCGCGACAAAAAACCATATCCGAACTATAGTCATGTGTAAAGCGCGCCGCGCCATTTGGCACAATTCCCCCCTCTTTCGCACCACGACGGCCAAGCTTCCCCAATCAGGTCGTCCAACTCTTGATTCATGGGTCCGGCGCGGTTACGATCTGGTTTGGAAGGCTCTTGAACTTCTCTTTTCTAGAGGTTTGGATGAGACGGGAGATTGCATGCGCGGCGGCAGCCGCCATTTCGTTTTCGGCATTCGTCGGCGCATCCGCCCGGGCCGATTATCCGACCTTTAATCAGCTTCCCTCTATCTACACTCAAAATCCGCAAGGCTTCGGCAATCTTTTCAATTCCGCCAACAGCCAGACGGTGAACGTCGCGGTATTCGGCGACAGCCAGGAAACCTCGCCCGCCGGTTCAGGGCTGGTATTTATTCCGCAGCTCAATTACGACGCCTGGCAGAAATTCGGCAACGCGCCGGAAACGCCCATCGGCACGGGCGGGAGCTATTACAGCGGCGCGCCCTATGCGCAATGGCTGATCGAAGGCGCCAACCCCAGCCCCGGCACACAGCCGGGCCGGCTGTCGGGAAGCCAGGTGCTGCCGGGGATGTCGGTGGTCTCCAGCTATACCCTCGACGGCTCAGCCATTAACGGGCAGCAATATGGGCAGATGTTTATGCTGACTCAGGATGCGAGCAATCTCGCTCCTTACAGCGGCATCTCGACCGCCAACAACTACTTCAACACGAATGGCCGCGTCGTCGCCCAGATTTTCGCGGCCACCAACGCCGCGAGCGGCGAAATCTCCTACGCGGCTCATCCCATCGGCGGCAACCAGCCGTATTTCTTCGCCCCCAAGACAACCGCCGGCACGCTTACCCTTGGCCTGCAATCAACCACCCCGGCAGTGCTCAGCGGCCTCACCGCGCCGCTGGATTTCAACGGCCAGAAATACATGCAGATCGAGGTCGGCGGAACCAGCCCGAACACGCTGACCGACCTCGTGGGCGCGCGGTTCATCAACCTGGATCATCCGCAGGGGATGGTCTTCACGAACCTCGCCGCCGGCGGATACCAGACCAGTTCATTCCTGGCGAACCACGCCGATGCCGGGCCGATGTACAAGGGATTGGGCTTTAACGCGGCGATCATTCACACCGGCTCGAATGACGCCGGTGATTCAGTGACGGCGGTGCAGTTCGAGCAGGATCAGAAATCGCTCATTTCCTCCATCCGCGCCTGGACCGGCGACCCAAACTACAAGGTGATTCTCATCAGCGATCCCGATCGTAATGGACTGACGACCGCCCAACGCACGCAGTTTGATCAATACGTCGGCGCGCAGATGGACATTGCCGGCTCCGATCCGAACGTGATGGTGGTGAACGACCGCCTGCTGGCCAGTGACATCGGCTGGAGCGTGGGCAGCCCCCAATTCGATACGCTCGTGAACCCCGACGGCATTCACTACACCGCCGCCGGCGCGACCGATCTGGCACAGATGGAATTTAACGCCATGACCAGCGTGCCGGAGCCCGCGGCTCTCGGCGTATTTGGGCTGGCCGCCGCGGGATTGCTCCTGCGGCGACGTCTCACATCACAATAAACTTCGCCCTCGCCTGCTGTCTCACATAAGTCCGCGTAATATCCAAATGCCCCGGATGCTCGGCGTTCTCATGCTCCACTCGCCCATGCGTGGCGAGCCATTTTTGCCCGCGGGCGAAGAAGGCGTCGAAGTCTGCCGGTGACATTTCCCGCGCGAAGTACGTATCCCGCCGCACCGTGAACACCCGGCAGAGCGGTTCGCCTTTTTTGATCGTGATGCGCTTTTCGCTTCGATCCAGTTCCAGCACCACATGCCAGGGATAGCTCGCCGGGTACCAGTCGGCATCGACCAACGCCGTCATCGCCCGCCAGGGGCGATTGAGGTTGGGGATGTCGGTGAAATAGAGCAATTCGTTCGGATCGGTTTGCAGAAACAGAAAGGTGCTCACCTTCACCTGATTGGCGATCTGCTCGTAAACATTATCGCTGATCACATGCGGCAGCTTCTGCCCCTTCTCCCAAAACCAGGCGTATTGCTGCGAAAGGGGGGTGAACTCGGAATCTTCGCTGCCGGCAACTCCAAAATCGCTTGAGAGTACGATGTCTTCCTCAACCCGCCATTTTCCGCGCGACTGAACGAACGTCAGATCGAAATTCGCCGGCAGGTCAAACCCAAAACCATTGGCGGCCCTGATCGGCGGACATTCCTCGGGCCAGCCCTTGCCCACGCCGCGCTTGATGTAGGCGTCTTTCGCGGGTTGAGGGCCAAGCAAATCCTGGCGAAACCGAAAGTAGTGCAGCATTCAGGCCAGTCTATCCGCCGAGTGAATCGCAAAGTAGCCCACCGGCTGCTTCCGCGTCCCGGGAGATTCGCGCACCCCCGGCAACGATAGCGCCGCCGTCCGCATTGACGCGCGGGCAGCGATCTGCATAGTGTTCGGCCACCTAGGCGCTTGTCTGAATCGCTCAAAGCAGGCCCCGTCGTCTAGAGGCCTAGGACACGGCCCTTTCAAGGCCGCGACACGGGTTCGAATCCCGTCGGGGTCAATGGTTCTAACTTTCATGGAGCCGCATTCAACGGAAAACCCCGGTTATGCCGGGGTTTTCTCGTTTTCCGCACCGCCCCATTGCGAGCCGGCGCGACCTGACTCGAACACCCGCGGTGCTGGATTCCGTGCCGCACATTCACAAGCGTCTCTGATGGCGTGTGCGATCGTGGGCGTGAAATCGTCCCGTTCCCCGAGAAATATTCCTTCGTTGGCAACGACTACCGACCACGAGCACCGCGTGTGCCGGCAACGAAAGTCGATTGAATCAGGAGACAAACAAATGGTGAAAAAGCTATTGATGGCGGCTGTTTTAATGTGGGTAACCCCGGCCGTTTTTCAGGATGGGGCCGTGGCCGCGCAGTGCGAGGCGGCCCGCGATTTGGGCGGCACAACCGATGGGCTGACGGCGGCCCAAATGCAGTCCGATTTTGATCTGATGCGCCACGCCTTGGAAGAGGCGCATCCGGGCTTGTACCGATATTCGACCAAGGCCCAGATGGATCGCGGATTCGACGCGCAGCGGGCGAAGCTCCGTGGCCCGATGACCAAGCCGCAATTCGAGGTGGTCGTGGCCGAGACGCTGGCATCGATCCGATGCGGGCACACGCGGATGCACTGGGACCCGGAAATGGAAGCCGCGATGCACAACGCCCGGACGTTCCCGCTGCGCGTGGTATTCGAGGGGACGCGGCTGATGGTGCTTCTCAACCAGACGCCCGATGACGCCACCATCCGCCCCGGGATGGAACTGGTCTCGATTAACGGGCGTCCTGTCGCCGATCTCATCAGGCAGTTCTGGGCGGTCAATTACGCCGACGGCGACATCGAGACGGCCAAGCGGCACGATATCGCCCAGGATTTCGCGAAGGATTACTGGTGGCTTGTCGGGCAGCCGGAGAATTTCACGGTGACGGCCAATGACGGGGCATCGGGCCCGACGGTGGTTGCCAAACTCGCGGGCGTTACCGAGGCGCAACGAAAATCGAATCACAACCACGTCAATGACGCAATGCTGGCCGGCCTGGCGAAGGTGAGGGGCGAGTCATACGAGAAGCTTACGCTGCGCTTCCTGAAAGACCCCGACATCGCGGAAATCCGCATCCCTTCCTTCACGGGCGACGATTACCCGCGCTGGATCGAGGACACCTTCCGCACCCTCCGCGAGAGAGGGACTAAATCGCTCATCATCGACCTTCGGAGCAACGGCGGCGGGGAGGACACCTACGGCATGATGCTCGTGTCTGACCTGACGGGCAAGCCGTTTCACTATTGCGATCGCGTCACTGTCAACACGGTCACCTGGTCATTCCAGGACCACTGGGACGCCAAGCCATTGAGCGCCGGGCAGCTCGCGCACATCCGCGAATGTCTGGCGCCGAATCCGGCGGGCGGCTTTTTCGTGACCGGCGAGTTAAACGAGGGCCTCGGAGAGAAGCCGCCGGGCAAGTTTCCGTTTCTTGGGGACGTGTTCATCCTGATCGACGGCGCGACTTTCTCGACGGCCGCGGATGTCTGTGCCGTCACCCATCACCTCAAGCGCGCCATCTTCATCGGCGAGGAGACGGCAGGCGCCTATTACGGGAACAACTCGGGCACGGAGCCGACAGTGACCCTGCCAAACTCAAAGGTGCGATTTGGACTCCCGCTGTGCGCCTCCTGGAACGCGGTCTCCGGCTATGACGGGAAACGCCGCGGAATGATCCCCGATCACGTTGCGGTGTCCAGGACGGCGGACTTGCTGCGCGGCGTTGACACCCAGTTGGAGCTTGCGCTGAAGCTGGCGCTCAAACGCTCGTAAACAACGTTCGTTCGTCTATCATGCCGCCATGGGGCCTCCACGACGAGCTGGAACGAGACATATTCGTTGCGCGCCGCGGCGACCCGCGCCATGCCGGTCACACTGGCCGCGAAATCATCTTCCCGGAATACCTTCTCCATCGCGGATGCGACATTAACACGATAGCCCTTCGATCCAGGCGGCTCGGCAATGAGATGCTGGCCCTGCGCCGCCGAAGCGAATATGGATAGAAGCACGAAACTTACGATCGATCGTCCGCTCATTGATTCTTCGCATGGCTGTTCGTGTCGAGCATTTCGCGATTATACAACAGGCGATTGGTTTATTTCGTTCCGGCGGATTATTCTTGCGCCTCGCGATGGATGCCCGCGAGGAAGCCGGATAATGGATGGCCATGGCCGTCCATCGCGTCTACCCCCGACGCGTGCTGGCCGCCTTGCGGATTCTGCTGACTGCGCCGTGAATCGCCCCGTATTGGCGTGCATGACATGCCGCGGGCGCATACAATGGCGCAACGCCAGTCGCAACGCCAGTCGCAACGCCAGTCGCAACGCCAGTCGGCCGCCGGGCGGTCGACTTTGCCGCAGCCTCACGACAATTTGCGGCCCGACTCCGATAAATGTCGGGAAAGCGTGGTGAGCCATCATAGCCATTGAACACAAAGTCAGAATTCGGGGACGGCGGGTCGCCAAAGGCTGCCTGGACCCCGATCCCGCTGGCGCCGTGCTTCGGCGGATGAAGAGCCTGGCCATCGACTCGGTTGGAATGGGCTTCCGCGGTTCCAGCACAGCGCGCGGCCGGCGGCCCGACTGGATGAAGCGGGCCTCGGACATCCGTTTCGTGGGTCTCAGTTCCGACACCGACGACAGCACGCTTCTTCACTTTACCGCGCCGCGGTTCGGCGATGTCGCCGCCGAGGTCTATCGCGAGGGCCAGCTTTTCGGCGCGCTTCCCGTCGAGGCCGACAGCGCCTTCGATCTCCTGGGCGACATCATCACCGACGTGGCCCAACGCCGACGCGACAGCGATCGCTTCGACATCGGTGTTCTCCAGCGGCTCGAAGGATTCAAGGAGCCCGTCTTCCATCACGGCGTTGATGAAATTTCGCTGCTGGGCGGCCGGCGCTGCGCGGGCGCCCCACCTCGGATTGACGCCGCCTTGTCCGATATTGCTGCTTCACTGTATCAGGAAACCCCCGCTCCACTACGCGCGCGGATTGCCGGTCGTCTGGACATGATCCGCGCCAGCGACAAGGTTTTCACCCTCATCCTCCAGGATGCCCAGAAGGTTCGCGGAATCTGGCTGGGCACGACCCTCGCTCCGCTCCGCGACCATCTGGACCAGGACGTGGTCATCAATGGGATGGTCACCTACCGCCCCTCGGGATCGGTGCTTCGCTTGGACGCCCAGACCATTGATGCCGCGGGGCCGGCGGACCAACTCTTTTCCAGGTTGCCTTCCCCTTCGGGCGGCGTCCTTCGCGCGCCGCGCCTGCTTCAGCCGCAAACCGGCTCGGCGGAAATGAAAGCGGTCTTTGGCAAATGGCCCGGCGATGAAACCGATGACGAAATCCTCCGCACCCTGGCGGAGGTGGAATGAATCCGCCGCCGCTCTATCTGCTCGATACCAATATCGTCATCCATTATTCGCGCGGCCAAACCGTCGGCAAGCAGGTGGAGGCGGATTACTCGCTGCTTACCACTCCGTATCGTCCGCTGATTTGCGTGGTCACGCAGGGAGAGGCGCTTGCCTTCGCCAGGAAACGAAGCTGGGGCGCTGGTAAAATCGCGGCCCTCAAGCACATTCTCGCACAGTTCGTCGCCGTTGACATTAGCGACCCGCAAATCATCGAGGCGTATGCCGATCTTGATGCGCACAGCAAGTCGATCGGACGCGATAAAATGGGGAAAAACGATCTCCGGATCGCAGCGGTGGCTCAGGTCAGCGAAGCCACGTTAATGACCACCGACGGCGATTTCGACCATCTGGCCGAATCGCATCTCCAGCTCATCAGGATTGACCAAAACACCGGCGCCACCCTCTATAAATCGCCATGAGGACTTGACGTTTTCCCGTGCGTGCGCGAGCCGCGCTTCCCATCGGCCCCTTTCGCGCCGACAATGCCCCTTCGGGCAGGCCGGACATGCGGCCTGGGTTCACCGGGCCTGCGATCCCGCGCCCGCCCAAGGGAGCCACGCTTTGACGCAAACGTTTGCAGAGCCGATCAAACCCGAAACCGCGACCGCCCCCACCCCCGCACGGAAAACCCCGGTTGTGCCCGTGTGTTTCTATTTGCCGATGTTTTGATATTTCGTGCCGGTGAACAACGTTCGTTCGTCTACCATGCGGGCCTTTCGTTCGTCGAGGCGGGGAAGCTGAAACATTTCATTTTCGTCGACGAAGACCTGGCGAAAGTGGGTTGGCGGAAACTTCTGCCCGTAAAAAGGGCGAAATATTTTCGGTCGTATCTCTGCCGACCATGCAAACTTTACCTGGTGGATTACAGCGAATCGTTCAAGCATAAGGACGCGAAGACAATGGCTGGCGACACGCCAGGACGATGAGTTGAGGGCATCGAATCAATACAGCGGATCGCAATGCCGCGGATCGTGGGCGTAGCGGCGTGAGATAAACTCGGCGTGGCCGTCGGCGAACGCCGCGTTGCCCCGGCGGTCGGGGTTGGGGATGGGCGAGCCGGCGGGGCCGACGACGTCGGGCACGACGCGATGGCGGTCATGGCGGATCGCAAGCCAGTCGGGGCCCGGATCCCAGGTCGTGCCCGACCAGGCGCCCACCGCCCAAAGGCCGTCGTTGATCGTGCGCTCGTCCTCCTCCACCAGGAAAACCTTTTCGGCCGGCGAACGCACCTGCGCGATCGTCAAGTTCGCATCGGTCCCATCGAATTGATAGTTCATGTCATAGCTATAGAGGTAAGGCCCCGACTGACTGACGGCGAGATGCAGCGTCCAATCATCCGAAGGGCATCGCAACGCCGCCCGCAGCCCGTCCCCCTTCAAGCCGATGTAGCGCGCGACCGCCGAGTCGTCGATGTTGCGGCTGGTCTCCCAATAAAGCCAATCCTCCGGCTCAATGGGCCTTCCGCCAGGCGGCTCAAAAGGGGCCGCGGAGGGGAAGTGTCCGCGGTTGTCATTGAGGTACATGACAAACGCCATTCCCAACTGTCGCAGGTTGCTCAGGCATTTAACCTGTTTGGCGTTTTCCCGCGCGCGATTCAGGGCGGGAAGCAGCAGGCTGATCAGCAACGCGATGATGCCGATCACCACCAGCAATTCCACGAGCGTAAATGCACGCGGGCGGGCAGGGGCGAACATTTTGGTTCGGGGGGACATGAAATGCCTCGCATCTAAAGTGAGCCGCGATCGACATGCGGAGGGCGAAATAGCCGTGTGCAACCGCAGTTTAGTATAACCGCTTCATTTCGAGGAAGATATCGTACGGTATGCTACGCCCGTAAGTAACTGCGTCGCGGTTTCGTTCCGCTTCTGTCCTGGGTATCCTACGAAAAAGGCCCGGCGACGTTTGCCGGCGAAGCCTCATTTGGGAAGCTGACTTCGATGAATAGAAGAGACTTGCTCAAGCTTGCGACGACGGTCCCGTTCCTGCCGGCAATTCTGGCGCGGGGGATTGGCGGCGTCGCGCGGGCGGGAACCACCCGGCCGGCAGCGCTTCGTTCTCGAGTGCGCCCCGGCGCGCCGGCCTGGCCGTCGTCGGCGGCGTGGGATGGCCTGAAACGGGACGTCGGCGGACGCCTGCTCAAATTGGAGTCGCCCTTTGCCGGCGGTGCGGCGTCTTCGGGCGCGGACCGCCGCGAGGCGATGGGCCACATCGACAATCCCTTCTACATCGGCGACCAGCCGGCGCTGACGCAGACCAGCGGCTGGCTGGATGCCTGGACATCGCGGCCCAGCGTCTACGCGGTCGCCGCCGCGAACACGGCGGACGTGGCCGCCGCTGTCAATTTCGCGCGCACTCACAACCTGCGCCTGGTCATCAAGGGCGGCGGCCACAGTTACCAAGGCACATCGGATGCTCCCGATTCACTTCTGGTGTGGACCCGCCATATGAGCCGCATCGACCTACACGATGCATTCGTGGCCAAAGGGTGTGCCGGCTTGGATTCCCCACAACCGGCGGTGACTCTGGATGCCGGCGCCATGTGGATTGATGCCTACGACGCCGTGACCACGCATGGCGGCCGGTATGTGCAGGGCGGCGGCTGCACGACCGTGGGCGTGGCGGGGTTGGTCCAAAGCGGCGGATTCGGCAGTTTTTCCAAGGCCTACGGCACCGCCGCCGCCGGCCTGCTGGAAGCGGAGATTGTCACCGCCGATGGTGTGCCGCGCGTCGCCAACGCACGCACCCATCCCGATCTGTTCTGGGGAATCAAGGGAGGCGGCGGAGGCTCTCTGGGCATCGTGACGCGGCTGACTCTGCGCACGCGCGAGCTCCCCAAATTCTTCGGCGCTGTGTTTGTCGCAATCAAGGCCTCTTCGGATGCCGCCTACCATGCGCTGATCGTAAAGGCGATCAGCTTTTATCAAAGCGCTCTGTTCAACCCGCACTGGGGCGAGCAGATGAAGTTCGGGGGTCATGTTCTTTCAGTGATGATGACGTTCCAGGGATTGGACGAGCAGCAGGCCCGGGAGATTTGGGCTCCTTTCCTCGACTGGGTGCGGGCCCGCCGGGAGTACACGCTGCTGGCGCCGGCACGTTTCGTAGTTATTCCGGCTCGGCACTTTTGGGACGCCGATTATTGGCGTCGGAAATTGCCCGGCGTCATAACCGCCGACGATCGGCCCGGCACCGCAGCTTACCACATGCTATATGCGAATAATAAGGGCGAAGTGGGTTGGTTTATTCATGGTTATCAATCCGCCTGGCTTCCCGCATCTCTCCTGGACGCGAGCCGACAGCCGCGGTTGGCTGACGCCTTGTTCGCATGCACGCGGCACTGGGAGGTGGAGCTCCATTTCAACAAGGGACTGGCCGGCGCGCCGCCAGCCGAAATTGACGCCGCGCGGAAGACGGCCACCAACCCGCGGATGCTCGACGCCTTCGCCCTGGCCATCTGCGCCGGCGGCGGCCCGCCGGCATATCCCGGAATGCACCCCCCCACGGCGATCGGTCGATTCGCAAAAACCGCGGCCGCCCGGATTGACGCCGCTCAAATCGGCAAAGCGATGAGCGAACTCCTGAAAGCGGCGCCAGATGCGGGATCCTACGTCGCGGAAAGTGACTACTTCAAGACCGACTGGCAAACCGCGTTCTGGGGCACAAACTATCCCAAACTCGCGGCGGTGAAACAAAAGTACGATCCCGACGGGCTCTTTTTTGTCCGGCACGGCGTCGGAAGCGAGCGATGGAGCGAGGACGGGTTCACGCGATTAAAGGGCTGATGGATGTTCCCATCCGTCGTGAGCGGCGAAATAGTCCCGCATTCCGGACTGCGACCGAGCGTGGCGCGCAGGTCGTAGCCGCAGTTGGGACACAGGCATCTCCGGAGGCGGCGATAGGCGGTTCCGCCGGAGATTCGGTCGATGATCCAGAGGGCCGGGAGCACTTCCGTCCAGGCCAGCCAGTCGCCGGTGGTGCCGGGAAGAATCGAGTCAGGCCGGATCATGGCTTTTGGGGCGAGAAGCCATGCCAAGTCGAGGAGGAGCAACGCGCCAAAGGCGAGGAGGGAAACGGCGGAGAGTGTGGCGAAGAGTTGGCGGTTCATAGAAGCTCCCGGTTTTGGGTTGCCTGTTGCCGCCATATGAGGGGCAGCGTATTGTTTCAATATGGAAACATTAGCCGAAATCGAGTCGGCGGTGGACCGCCTGCCGCTGGAGCAGCAGCAGGCGCTTTTGCACCATCTCGGCGCGAGCGTTCGCCGTCAATGTGGAGGTTTACCGTCATCGGTGCGAGAGCAGTGGATGAACCGACTCGACGAATTGCGTCGCTCCATTGGATCGGGAAAGCAAGCACTCACCACCGAACAGATTTTAGCGGAATCCCGGGAGGAGCGGAACTGAATGGCTTACTGGGACACGTCGTGTCTGGCGAAACTCTATGCACCCGAAACAGATTCCGCCGACTTAAAGGCGCGCGTCATCGGCGGAACATCGATCATCACGTCGGAGATCGCACGGTTGGAAATTTGGACCACCCTTTGTCGGAAAGAGGCCGTTGGCGATCTAATCGCGGGTGGCGCGCGCCGTGGATTGCAAGCCTTCGATCAGGATGTCGCGACAGGAATGATCGGAGTCGAGACACTTCATACGGCAGTAGTGGAGAAGTTCGAGAACATTGTTGAGCGATGCTACAGTCAAGTGCCGGCCCTGGCACTGCGCACGCTCGACGCCATTCATTTGGCAAGCGCGATGGTGGCAGGTGAGTCGGAGATGATCACAACCGACAAACGGCTACGCGATGCAGCTTTACAATTCGGCTTTCAGACCTACCCACGACAGTAACGGTCTGCGAGCGATGCCTTACCAGACGCGTAGATGACTTCCGGTCCTGTCAACCCCGACCCATCTGTTTCTCCTCCGCTTCGGTTTGTCCTAGACCTCGAAGTACTCAGAGAAGCCACCAGCTTGCCACAAAGCGTCAAGCGCAGGACGCAGCTTACCCACCATGTCACCGCCTGCATCTTCCACGAAGATTTCTGGCAACATCAAGTTGTCCCTGTCAATTGGATGAATCTGGCCGAGAATCGGGGCGGGTGGCGCACCATTGACGTATAGCCGTCTCTCACCGACACGCAGAAGGGTAATCATGATGTAGGCAGGGAGACGAAAGTCGAGGTCTGCTGACTTCTGAAGCAATCCTTGCACGTATTCTGCGGTTTTCAGCCCTATCATGACAGGCAAGAATTCCTCGCCATTGCCGTCGAGCGAATTTACAACTTCGATAGAGCCTGAGCGGTAGAGTTGCACATAACTGCGATCGCGCATTACTGCTCGATTTCCCTCTTCATTGATGCCCTGTTCCGCGGCGTTAAAAAAATACCCGTCCAGATTGAATCGAGACTGCTTTCTGTACTGAAAGCAATGGCGGCCCAAAGTTGGCGGATAGGGAAGATTGGCCAGGCCCGTGTTGCTCCAATTCAATGCCGAGGCTGCGTCGAATGATGCCATTGAGACGATGTGAATGACCAGCAGGCTCTTGTCTTTCACCTGCACAGGCATCTCATTACTTAAAATCGAAGCAACGCGTTTATTCCGAAATTCTCTCAAACGTTCGGGGATCGAGGAGGACATAAGAAATGCGTGTCGAAGCTGTTGCACGTCCAAGGGATCGCCCTTTCCACCGCCATTACGAACATAACACCGAAAGTTTTGATTGCCCTCTCCTACCCTCACGAGATGCGGCCCTCGCCAGCTTTTTGGAATCCTGACAATGACGATTATACCGTCGTCGCCCTCAATCTCCTTGAACTCGATCAACGGGAGGCGCGGCTGAACCCTCGCGCTCAACAATGGCTCAATCGCTTGCCTTACTTGCTCAAGAGTGACGTCCTTCATGCCCTTGGCTGAGTCTGGCATCGCCGTCTTGTTACCGTCTTCCAATTTTTCTGGAATGCCGTACAGGATGTCTCCCCCGATCCCATTCGCAAAAGCACTGATGTCGAAGCAAACTTCGATATCCTTGACGCCCGTGCGAAAGTCCTGTTTGTACTCGATCTTCCGGTCCTCAACTTCCCTGAACTCAATCAGGCGATCGATATCTTGCCGGGTGATGTTGTTCAGGGGTATGTGGTCCAGAGGCATGGTGAATTGATTTTCGTCTTGTCCCCGGTTTCATTGGAGGCTGCCGGTTTCGCGCGCTTCTCACTCAAACCCAATTTTGTGCAGCATGTTGCCACCGCATCGAGAAGTGCTACCTGATATTTCACCCCACGCTCGCGACTTCCGCCTTCATCCCTTCATTTTGCAAAAGAGACAATAGATGTGTCTTGGCGTCCTCAAAACAATCAAACGGGTGCTCAAAGCCTTCCCAGCCGAACGTAGAGGTACTCACCCTGGAAACGCCCACTGCACTTAAACTTGGCAGGTATTCAATTACATAGGTTTCGGCCCCAATCTTTACATCAAGCATGGCTGCTCCCGATGGAAACGGGGTGAACTTCGGGTTGCTCGACGGATAGTCGTGTCTGATTTGCTCGCCTAATTCTCGAATTTGTGCCAACATCACTCAAACTCCCGGCTTGCGAATCTCGATTTGCCTTGAGACTTCCGAACGCCGAATTGGGGGCATCGAACCATTTTCCCTGCATTCTGGACGCGAAGGCGCCGTCCTCTGCCGGAATGAAGAACCTCCGTGAGCTTCGTCAGTGGCTGCCTGGAGATGCGGACTGAGTTGCTTCACATGCTGACTTTGCCACGGATGCTTGTTGAGGCAGCGCCGGGTCCACGGCATCTCGTGCCGTCGCGGCCGAAGCTTTCCCCCGCAAACTGCGCGATCCTATTCGATTGATGCGTCGCACTGCGGTTTCCGCCTCTGGACCATCCATGGTTTCCCGCTTGATAACTTCCGCTTGCAGAACTTTGAGAATCTCCTCGTCGCTCACCAAGACGTCCACAACCCGCCGAAGCTCGCGTCGAATCGCGCCAATTACATTCTCATTATTCAGGATCAACGCCGAAAGCAAATAACGGCTGGTGGCATCCTGTAGATCGCGCAGCTCCTCTTGCACCCCTTTGACGAATCCCTCTCTCATGAATGGTGCCAAGCAAGCCACCACGTCATCGTTCTTCAAATCCAGCTTTGTAAGATCCACTTCCAAAAGCAATCGCTTGTCGATTGGCTTGGCAAATATGACTTCGTAAAGCCGCCAAACAGAGCCATTCGTTAGAACGACCCACACGATGCCCTCATTTGCGGCGTAGTCAACCGCCTGCTTCACATGTCGATCCTCAAGGGTGGTGCCCGCGGATTTCGTTTCAATCAACTCGACTATCTTTTCATCAATGCGCACTGCAAGATCACAAAACGTCCCGCGGATCGGATGCTCGCTGGTTATTTCCGTAAATTTGTCGAACCCGAATACGTCCGCCATGACTTCTTTGACGATTGTTACGGTGTCAGCCTCTGAGACGTCGCGCGCCTTTTGTTGTTGAATAATCGGCACCAACCGCTTGAGACCAGAAATAGCCCGTTCCGCCGACCGCTTAGAAATCGCCATGTCCAACCTCGTTGCGTTGACGTCTCAATTGCTCTGACGTTCGACTTTGTTTTGCAATCGGAATAACAGAACTGAGTATACATATATGGAAACGGAGTTGACACTCGCGTCGGAACCGGACTGTTCCTTTCCTGCGCGGCGCCCAACCCGGAATTCACCGCTTACAATTGTGCTGCGGTCTTCAATTCGAAGATCATCTGCCACAGTCGGTCGGTCTCACCCCGATTGATCATTTCGATTGGCTTGAGACCGCCGAACGCCGGATTGGGGGCATCGAACCAATTTGCGAGCGATTTATCGTCAAACAAAGCGCGCAGCGCCTCGGTAAGTCGTTCCAGCTCTCGGACTTGCGAATCGAGAGGCAGCTTCATTTCTCGCCCTCAAAGCCCCAAAACTCATCGGGAAGCGGGTCGTCGAAGTCGGGCGCGATATAAAGGATATTGCCGCGCTGTAAGCCGAGGTCGAGCTTACCACCGGACCCAGCTCCGCGCGCCGTAGGCGCCGACTCAATCGGCCGCACCTTGCGGCGCACCCGCTGGTTGGCGGGCAGATCGAGCGGCGTGTCGGGGACGAGCACCTTGCCGTCGTATTTGGCGTTTAACACCATCATGGGGTCGTATGATATCAGAAACCGGGGATAGCGCCATTGCGATTGTGTTGCCTCCATCGAACCGCGAGCACAATCATGCGCGAACACGCGAGATCGCGCGGGCGCGGGACGATCATCCAACCCTCGGCACATCCACCCACCGCCGCTCCGCCTCGCTCAGCAGCGCGGCGTCCATGATGGCCTGCGTCTTGGCGCCATCAAGGAGCGACGGGTTGCACGGCCGTTGGTTGCGGATGGCGTCGATGAATTCGAAATCCTGGTCGTACCGGAAGGTGGCCAGCGGGTCGCCGGCGTTGGGGTCGCGGGGGGAGCCGGGGAGGACGAGGAAGTTGTTGGGGACTTTCACCGTGTGGAGGCCGGGGTCGTTTTTATTGCCGATCTGGAGTTCGAGGGGTTTTTGGGTGGTGTAGGCGAGGGTGCCCTCCGAGCCGTTGACTTCACAGAGGTCGAGGCCGCGATGGCCTTCGCCGCGGCCGGTGGCGAGCTTGGTGCTTTCGAGTACGCCGGTGACGGGACGGCCATCGGTTTTCGCGTCGAAGCGGACGATCATCGAGACCCAGTCGTCGAGATCGGAGGGGCTGTTGCCCTGGCGCACGTCGAGGAATCGGCGGAAATCGGCGACGAGGCTTTGGTATTCGCCGATGAGCAGCCGGCCATAGTCGATGCGATGCGAGAGCATGTCGCCCATTTCGCCCGAGCCGGCGAGCTTTTTCACTTGCCGCCAGCCCAGGTTGCGGTCATGCCAATCCTGGAATCGGCTGGCGCGGAAATGATACGGCTGGCCGATGGCGCCGCTCTTCACCAGGTGCGTCATGTACCGCATCGCCGGCACGAAGCGGTAGGTGAAGGCGGTCATGTGCCGGACGTTCGCGGCCTCGGCGGCGCGAACCATGCGCATCGCCTCGTCCAGATTCATGGCGATGGGCTTCTCGACCATCACATGCTTGCCGGCGGCGATCGCGTCCAGGGCGATGGGGGCGTGATAGACGTTGGGCGTCGCCACGAGGACGGCGTTCACGTCGTCCCGCTTGAGCAATTCCTTGTGATCGGTGTAGATCGCGGAAATGCCGGTGGTCTGCCGGGCCTTTTCCAGGACGGCAGGGTTGGCGTCGCATAGGGCGACGACCTTGGTATCCGGGCAGATCGCAAACCCCGGCAGATGATTGGCCAGTGCGATCGCTCCGCTTCCGATGATGGCTACACCGATCATGCTGATTGGTCCCTTATCAAGTCTGCCGCCGCAGAAAAAAATAACCACGGAGACACAGAAACACTGAGGCGCATTCGACGCAATACACCATTGCGCGAGAAACAAGAATTCAATTGGATTGAACTTTTAGTTCGCAAAATGCGTCCGGTTTAACGAAGGCGCCTCCGTATTTCCGTGTCTCCGTGGTTAATCCTGCCTTCGCTCAGACGCAAACTTCCACTAATTTGCCGAAGAGCGTGAGGTTTTTGGCGTCCACGATTTCCACGTCGATGAGTTGCCCGGTGAGCGAGGGATCGGCGTCGAAGGCGACGATCTGATCGCCGGCGGTGCGGCCCATGAGTTGGGTGCGGGTGGATTCTTCGCTGGCCGCGGGTTCGCGGGGGCGTTTTTCCCATCCGAGCTCCACGCTGCCGGGCGCGCTGGGATAGGCGGGGCGGGCGGCGAGCTTACTTTCGCCTTCCACGAGCACCTGCACCGTGCGGCCGATCATTTCCTGATTGTTGCGCGCGCTGGCTTCCTGCTGCACCGCCAGCAGTTGGTTGTTTCGTTTGCGCTTCGTGTCTTCGGGCACATCGTCCTTGAAGCGGTCGATGGCGACGGTGCCGGGGCGGGGGGAATACTTGAAGATGAAGGAATTCTTGAATCGGCAATCGCGCACCAGATCGACCGTCAACGCGAAGTCCTCGTCGGTTTCGGTGGGGAAGCCGACAATGAAATCGCTGGCGATACAGATGTCGGGCATCATCTCGCGGGCACGTTGGATGAAATCGGTGTATTGCCCGGCGGTGTAGCCGCGGTTCATCAGGCGCAGGATTCGGTCGCTGCCGCTCTGGGCCGGCACGTGCAGGTATCGGCAGATGCGCTGGCAATCGCGCATGGCTTGCAGCGCTTCATCGCTGAAGTCGCGCGGAAAACTGGTGACAAACCGCAATCGCGCCAAATGTGGCACCGCCTCGTGCAAGGCGTAAAGCAATTGCGCGAACGATGTTTCGCGCCCATCGCCATGCTTGAAATGGTAGTGGTTGATCGTCTGCCCCAGGAGCGTGACCTCGCGCACGCCCGCATCCGCAAGCCGCCGCACTTCGTTGATGATATTCTCCGGCGGCCGATGCACCTCCGGGCCGCGCGTGTAAGGGACGACGCAATAGGTGCAGAACTTGTTGCAGCCGCGCGTGATCCGCACATACGCCTGCGCGAGGCTGTCGTTGGCGGAAATACTGCGCGATAGATCGAGCAATTCGAGATGGTCCTCGGCGGCTTCGAGGGTGCTGGAGCGCCGGACGCCGGCGCCCATCAGCGCCACTTGCCGCTCGCGTTTTCCCTGGGCGCGGGTGACGACGGCGTTGTGAACGAGGGCCGCGAGTTTATCGAGTTCGCCGGGGCCGCAGAGAACGTCGATGTGGGGATTGCGCTGGAAGATCTTTTCGCCATCGCGCTCGGCCATGCACCCGATGACGCCGATGATCAGGCCCGGATCATTTTTCTTGCGGTCGCGCAATTCGCCCAATCGCGACAACACTTTCTGCTCGGCATGCTCGCGCACCGAGCAGGTGTTATAGAGGATCACGTCCGCCTCATCGCGGTGCTCGACGCTCTCGTATCCCTGGGCGCGCAATTGCCCGAGCACCAGCTCGCTGTCGAGCACGTTCATCTGGCAGCCGAAGGTTTCTAGGTAGAGTTTGCGGCGCATGGGATTCAACGACTGCACGAGGATTTCGCCGGCCCCTCTTATTCCCTCTCCGGGTACTCCGGGGGAGGGGAAGGGTGGGGGGAGTGCCTAAATTGCGGTGCGCGAACAAGATCCTTTAATGTGACACGGGCGTCCCGCCCGTGCCCACGGCTGTAGAGTAGGGGGAAATCGACGTACTCTAAGTTCCATGCAACACGCACGGGCGGGACGCCCGTGTCACGATTAAGATTGCATTTCCCGGCCTGACACAGTTCTGCTTATGCCACGGATCAATAGCGCATAGTCGCGCACGGCTATTCGTTTGGCGTCAACCCGACCGCCTCCACCCCAACCCTCCCCCGGCGTACCGGGAGAGGGGGAACAGATTGGCTGGCGCCATCGCGCTAATAGATGATACCATAAAAGACCGCGCGCCATTACACCAGTGGGTACGCGGATCGCCTTACCTCCGGCACACCCGTCCCCGCATGCGGATTGCCATTTTCCATTCGGGGGAATAATCCCCGCCTCTCGCGGGACTTTTATTTGACGCTAAAGTGTGTGAGCGTATTTGACAGATAATCCGCCGGCATAAAAAAGGCCGACGGATGCAATCATTATCGAAAGGAAGGAAGGCCATGGGTTCCCTGTTTTGCGTTCGATCCTCCCGCAATTCTTGCATGAGGATATCGGCGGCGGCGCTGGCCGGTGCCATTGGGTTTGCCGGCATGGCGCATTGGAGCCGCGCGGAGGATGAGACGGATAAGAAGGTGAATTTCACGGCGGACATCGCGCCGATCTTCAAGCAGTCGTGCGTCAAGTGTCACAGCCTGAACAATCCCCGCAAGCAGGCCGCTGCCAACTTCCGGCTGGATGATCGGGCAGCGGCAATCAAAGGGGGAAAGATCGGACATGACATCGTGCCCGGCAAATCCGCCGACAGCCTGCTTTACAAGCTGATCCAGGGCCCGGTGAAGGTGCATGGCAAGAACGTGGACCCCATGCCCAAGGCCAAGCGCGGCGAGACTTTCAAGCCGTTGCCCGATGAGCAGATCGCGCTGATCAAACGCTGGATCGACCAGGGCGCCAAGTGAGGGCAATAGAGCCGCCCGTCGCGGGCCCCACACAAGCACAAAGCAGTTCACGCGGGGACGCGGCGATTCGGAATGAACAAACCGGAGCTATTGCCCGAAACATTCCCGCAAATACCGAATGCTCTGGCGGGCGATGGTTTGTGGATCGGGGGAATAGTCGAACACTTCCACGGAAACGTAGCCGGCATACCCAACCTCGCGGAGGGCCTGTGCGATCGGCCCGAACTTCATTTCGCCAAATCCCGGGCCGCGAAGGTTGGGATCGTTGGCGTGAAAGTGGGCGAGATACCGCCTGCTTTGCGAAATGATTTGTGGGATCGGCTTGGTTTCGGTGCTCATCGCCTTCACGTCCAGCAGGAGCCGGCAGGCGGGGTGGGCAACGGCGTCGATGAAGCGAACGGTTTCCTGGGCCGTATTGAGAAAATTAGTCTCGGCGGGGCCCAGCGGCTCCATGGCGATCGTCACGCCCAGCGGGCCGGCGATCTGGCAGATTTGCCGCATGGCGTCGGCGGCTCGGAGTAGCGCGTCTTCGTAGCGGTCGCCCTCGTGGATTTTGCGCTGTTTGGGGCTGCCCCAGACCATTATTTTTCCGCCCATGGCCGCGCACAGCCGGCAAAGATGCCCGGCGAAGGCGACGGTCTGCCGACGGACGGCATCATCGCCGGTGGTGAGATGCAGGCCGGCGGGCTTCACCAGCAGCCAATGCAGCCCAATGACCTCCAGCCCCGCCGACCGCGCGATCGCCCCATGCCCGGCGGCCTCCCGCTCGGAAATCCGGCGCGGATCATCGGCAAGGGTGAAGGGGGCGATCTCGACGCCGTCGTATCCGCTGGCGGCGATGTCGTCGCAGGCGCGGGCAAATTCCCAGCCTTGGTAGGTTTCGTTGCAGATGCCGAACTTCATGGGTTACTTGAGTCCAAAGAAGGCGGCGACGGGGCAGGAAAAGCCGGTCAAAACGTCCTCGCCGGTGATGGTATCGGATTCGGTCAGGCGCGTACTCGCACCAAGGGGTGAAGTTGGGGGTCGATGGATTTGAACGATGCGCGTCTTGGGATGCACGATCCAGATGAGCGGAACGCCGGCAGTTAAATACTCCTGAATTTTCTCGTCCACTTCGTCGGCCTTGTCGTTTGGCGAGATAACCTCCACCACGAGGTCCGGCGCAATATAGCCATATCCATCGGGATCGCGTTCGCCGGGCAGTCGCCCGTTGCGAATGAAGCTGACATCCGGCTTGCGGACTTTGTCCGCATCATCCGGGAAGCATCGGAACGCCGCTTCCGACCCGAAGACATGCCCGGCCTTCTGAGTATCCAAAAAATTTAACAGCCGTTGGCCGATCCGCATCGCGATGGCGCTCGATTTCAATCCCATATTTCGCTCCACGAGTTTCCCATCGACAAGTTCGTAGTCCACGGAATCTGGCATTGCCAGCAGTTCCTCGGGAGTGATCCGCGCAACGGGTGCAATGGGGGGAAAAGTAGTCATGGCAATCCTTGGAATCTCAATTTTGATCGAAGAATGCGGCCACGGAGCAGGAAAAGCCGGGCAAAACATCTTCGCCGGTGATGGCGTCGGATTCGCCCAAGCGCGTTATCACTCCCAAAGGCGACGTACTCGGGCGATGGATGTGGACGGTGCGCGTGTTGGGATGCACAATCCAAATGAGCGGAACGCCGGCGCTCAAGTACTCCCGTATCTTTTCCTCCACCTCGTCTGCCCGGTCATTCGGCGAAATCACCTCCACCACAAGATCCGGGACCAGCAGACAATACCCTTTTGGATCGCGCTCGCCCGGCAGGCGTCCTTTGCAAACAAAGCTTATGTCCGGCTTACGCACTCTGCCCGGATCATCCTTGAAACATCGAAAACCGGCGTCTGTGGTAGCCAAATGGCCCAGATCGCGTTCCTTGATGAAAACGCCCAGGAGCAGGATGATTCGGACGGCGATTACGCTCGATTCATATCCCATATTCCGCTCCACGAGTTTCCCATCCACAAGCTCGTAATCGACGCCATCCGGCATCGCCAGCAGGTCTTCGGGAGTGATCTTTGCAACGGGCGCAATGGGGGAAAGAATAGTCATGGGCAAATCCTTGGAATCTTAATTTTGATCGAAGAACGCGGCAACGGGGCAGGAGAAGCCGGGCAAAACATCTTCGCCGGTGATGGTCTCGGATTCGCCCAAGCGCGTTATCGCACCCAACGGCGACGTGCTCGGTCGATGGATGCGGACGGTGCGCGTGTTGGGATGGACGATCCAAATAAGCGGAACGCCAGCGCTCAGATACTCCTGGATTTTTTCCTCCAACTCGTCGACGCGGTCGTTTGGCGAGATGACCTCCACCACGAGATCCGGGACCAGCAGACAATACCCCTTGGGAACGCGCTGGCTCGGCAGGCGCCCTTTGTGAATAAAGCTCACGTCGGGCTTTCGCACTTTTCCCGGATCATCCGCAAAACATTGATAGCCAGTGTCCGCCGGGAACAAGTGGCCCAGTTGAGCCTCCTTCATAAATATGCCCAGGAGCACGATGATTCTTCCCGCGATGAGACTCGATTCCATTCCCATATTTCGCTCCACGAGTTTCCCCTCGACAAGCTCGTAGTCCACCGAATTCGGCATCGCCAGCAGGTCTTCGGGAGAGATCGGGGACACGGGTGCAATGGGGGCGAGAGTTATCATGGTTGAAGCCCGGCTTTCGATTGCGGGGATCCCTTTCGTGTCGACAAAAAACGAGATTATGCAACTCGTAGTCCAATTCTCAATCAACGATTGTCAATCGGCGGTGGCGCGGGCACCCGCTGGGGATGCGCGCCCAGGAGACCTTCCACCGAAAGGTCAAGGTCAAGTTCCTCCCAATGGAATGCACGACCCGACCCAATGCTCTCCGACGCCTCGCGTTGAGCCGTTGTCGCCTTTTGGAGCGTCGGGTATAACCGTAAAGGAAGTGAAATCGACCGCCCATCGACCAATGTCATAATGAGGCATTCACTCGTGAAGCCAAGTTCATTCGCGCGCGCCTGCGCGCTTCGCTTGTCAACGTTGCTAATGGTTCCAGTGGGCATGCCAGTTTCTCCAAATGACATCGCGATATTTCTCAAGAATTGTACGCTGAACGGCAAGCTCAGTCGAAGAAAAACCCCCGCCGTCCACGCAAATCATCAATGTAATGTCCCAGCTACTAAAACGCTTTCCCTTGCGAACATGAACGTGGGGAGGATGCGGAGGGTCGTGCGAGAAGACAAATATCCGATATCCTCGGATCTGACGCGAGGAGATATTTTCGTCAGGTAATAAAGTCGCCATCGTGCTCCGCGGCTATGGATTTTGTGACGTATACACCACCCGTAGCGGCGTCGTTCGACCGCTCGGCGCTTCCGCCATCATCTGCTCGGCCGCCAGTTGCAGGATCGAATCGGGTTCCAGCTTTCGCAGGCAACTGGTGTGCGAGCAATGGCGGCCCAAACACGGGCGGCATTCGATGTCGAGATACACGACGCTGCCCATCCGGCCATAGGGGCCGGTGCGGGCGGGGCTGGTCGGGCCGTACATCGTGACCAGCGGCCTGCCCAACGCGGCGGCGATGTGCATCGGGCCCGTGTCGTTGGCGATCACTAACTGGGCGCGCTCCAGCAACGCGACCAACTGGCGAAGATCGGTGCGGCCAGTTAGATCGAGCGCGCCGGGGATTTGGGCGGCCAGCGGCGTATCGATCGATCCGCCGGCCACGATTGATTCAAGCCCGAAGCGTTCGCGCAAGGGCGCGACGCACGCCGCGAATTTCTCCGGCGGCCAGCGCTTGGTGTCCCAATTCGCCCCGGGCAGAAAAACCGCGTAGCGGAGGCCGTTGGGCGCAAGGGTCGCCACGAATCGCCGATCTTCATCATCCGTTGGAAAGACGAATTTCACCGGCTCGCGCCCCAATCCAAGCGCCTCGGCGAGCCGCAGGTTTCGCTCGACGGCATGCAGTTCGGCAGTTCCGGTGTTGATGCGGTGGGTATAAAAGACCCATCCCAACTCCCGCGCCCCGGCCGGTCCGACGCGCACCGGCGCGCGGGTGCTGGCCGAGAGCCAACCGCTCCGAAACAACCCTTGCAAGTCGATGGCAAGATCAAACTGGCGTTCGCGCATGTCGCGTGCGAACCCGAACAATCCGGCCGCCGCCGTGGGGTCGCGCCAGCTTTGCCCGAATCGCCGCCGCTCGAAACGAATCACTTCATCGAGTTGCGAATGCCCATCGAGCAGCCCGGCGCAGGCCGGCGTCACCAGCCAACTGATCTTCGCCTGAGGCCACTTCCCGCGCAGCAGATTCAACACCGGCAGCGCGTGAACCACATCGCCAATCGCACTGGGCTTGATGATCAGAATGCGGAGGGGCGGAGATGTGAATTCAATGGGCGTCATTTGCGTCGGCCAAACGAGGGCGCGCGATCATGCGCTGGAACGCGCGGATGCACTAACCGCAGGCGCACCCACTGGTGTGCCGCAATGCGGCACACTATTTCGTGACATGGGCGTCCCGCCCATGCTCCTTGCGTTTGAACAACAAACACGTTGATTCCTTTGACTTTCACGCCACTTTCACGGGCGAGGACGCCGGTGTCACGGTCTGGCCGTCGGGCGATTCCTGGAACAGCTTAGCCCGCGGCGCGTACCCCTGGCACAGGGCCAGCGAGTCGCCAACCGAATATTGTTTGTTGTCGTGCATGCTCTTTAGCAGCCGTCGCATTCCCAGGCCGATCCAGCGGCGCTGGCGGATTCCGTCGATGTCGATTAGCACCGGGCCGGGGCCCAGCTTGTCGTCGGGGTGCACGATAAAGTTGCTGGCCTTGGCGTCGAAATGCGAAAAACCATGCCGTTCAATTTCGCGCAAAATGCGGCCCGCCCTGCGAAATAACATATCGCGCTCGATGGGCGCCATGACATCCAGGTCCGCGCGCGCCAAGTGCGCCCCGGGCACGCGCTCGAAGATGATGAGTCCATCGGTGACATATCCCAGCCGCCGATGCTCCAGATAAATCAAGGGCCACGCGCAGGGCAGATTCCGCAGGATCATCTTCCATGATTTGACCCACGCCCGCCGAGCGCGCGTGCCGCGCCCGATCTCATTAAGATATCGATACCAATACCGGCGGCGCGGCCGTTTGATGATGATATCCAGGGCGTTGCCGCCCAATTGCACCTGCCCGGCCAGCACATCGCCGCTCTTGCTTCGCTTGAGGACCTGGAGTTGATCGGCATCCATCGCATCCATCAGCCGGGGAAGCTCGCGGTGCCAATCCTCGTGCGTGACTTCAAGCCGGCTGGCGGCGGACCAGCGGCGGGGATACTTGTCGTGCTTGAAAAACGTGCCGGACCATTCGCCCACTTCGATTCGGCCAAAGTAGCGATTATCGCGGGCGAACCGCCGGTGGATAAACTCGCGCGCCAGCCTGATAGTAACGGCGTTTCGCATGGGCATGCGCCCGCCGGGCCCCAGCTCATTCCAGCCGCGCTGCAGATCGGCGCGCGTCGCCCATCGGCCCACGCTGTGGCCCAGGTGAAGCAGGTGCCGCATTTTCAGGCCGCCGGTTTTCACCGCGTATCCGTCGAGCAAATAGAGCTTGCCGGCGTGAAGCAGGAAATTGCCAGGATGCAGATCCTCATGTCCCAGGCCCGTCTGCGCGAGTTGGCGGACGATGTCGCGGATTTGGCGGGCCAACTCCAAGCGATCGGGGATCGGCTCGCCGCGCCGCTCGAAGTCGTTGCAGTATTGGTCGAGTTGAACGGAAGGCTCGATGGCATCGAGAATCAGTGCATCGCCGGCCCGGCCCTCAATTACAAATCCCACCAGCACCGCCACGGCGCGCGGCGCGGGAATCTTGGCGGATTGCAGTTTTTGTAGCTTGCCGAACTCATTGACGGCGGGGCTGCCGCGCGTCGCCCGCCGAAACCGATCGCGCCCGCCGCCGCGCGGATAGAATTTTAGAAAATACGCCCGCCCCTCATGCTCGAACCGCCATATCTGCCGATACCCCCGGTCTTTCACCAGTTTCCCGATGCGCGGGAGATTCAACAGCGTTTGTTCAAGCCCGGAAACCGGCACGCGGGAAGTATAGCAGGGGAGATCATATAATCGACGGATGCCTTTCTCCCCCATCCCGGAAATCCTCGAGGAACTCAAGCTCGGCAAACCCATTGTCCTGGTGGACGATGAAGACCGCGAGAATGAGGGCGATATTGTTTACGCGGCGCAAAAGGTAACGCCCGCCGCCGTCAACTTCATGCTCACCCACGCCCGCGGCTTGATCTGCCTGGCCCTCACCGGCGAACGCTGCGACAAACTCCATCTGCACAGCCAGGTCGAGCACAACACCGCCCGCCTGGGCACCGCGTTCACCGTCACCGTTGACGCCCATCCCAAGTTCGGCGTCACCACCGGCATCAGCGTGAAAGACCAGGCGACCACCATCCAGGCCGCCGTTGCCGACGACGCCCAGCCGTCTGACCTGCTTCGCCCCGGCCACGTTCATCCGCTGCGCGCCCGTGAAGGCGGCGTGCTGGTGCGTGCGGGGCAGACCGAGGGAAGCGTGGACCTGGCCCGCCTGGCCGGCCTCAAGCCGGCGGCGGTGATCTGCGAGATCATGAAGCCCAACGGCGAAATGGCCCGTCGGGCCGATCTCGAGGAATTCTGCGCGAAACATGATCTGAAGATGTGTACGATCGCCGAGTTGATCAGCCATCGCCTGAAGCGCGAGCAGTTCGTCAAGCGGATCGAGAGCATCACACTGCCGACACGGTGGGGCACGTTTCGGCTGCACGCCTACCAAAGCTGCGTGGACCCCCAGCCGCATCTGGCGTTATGCAAGGGCGGAATCGGCGAAATTTCCCCCGATGGAACCATCCCCGAGCAGCCCGATCCGGTGCTCGTTCGCGTACACAGCGAATGCCTGACCGGCGATGTTTTCGGCTCAAGCCGATGCGACTGCGGCTGGCAGCTTTCCACCGCCATGCAGGCGATCGAAGCCGAGGGCAAGGGCGTTGTGCTCTACCTGCGGCAGGAGGGCCGGGGCATCGGGCTGGCCAACAAGCTGCACGCGTACGCCTTGCAGGAGAAAGGCCTGGACACGGTGGAAGCGAACGTGCGGCTTGGGCTGCCGGTCGATAAACGCGATTACGGCATCGGCAGCCAAATCCTCCGCGACCTGGGCTTGCGCAAGATCCGACTCATGACCAACAATCCCCGGAAAATCTACGGCATCGACGGCTACGGCCTGCAAATCGTCGAGGAAGTCCGTCTGCGAAGCGAAGCCGGCGAACACAATCGCCAATACCTGGAAACCAAAAGGCAAAAACTCGGGCACAAGCTTTGACCCGGATGATTGCCTTCGCCCGCGAATCATATGCTTCCCACTTAAAATGCGCGCTCGGTTCGGCTCCGTAGGGTTCGCTTCAGCGAACGCGGATTGGCGATGCCCGCGCCATGGACCGCGTTCGCTGAAGCGAACCCTACGAATTGCGCGAAGCCACTTTCTCTTCCCAAATGGAAGCGTATTAGAAGATCGGCAGGTCCGCCTGCACGAGTTTTGGCATTTCGTGACGTTGGAAAATTCGGGTTTTGTAGGTGGTGATGGCGCAGCCGGGCATGTCGCGCAGTTCGCCGGTGGCGAGTTTGAAGTGCCAGAAATGCCAGGGGCAGACGATGAATCCGTCCTCCACCTGCCCGCCCGACAAATTGCCGCCGGCGTGGGGGCAGTTGTTGTCGGTCACATAAACCTGCCCCCGATCCAGCACCACCGCAAGCTGAAACCCGCCGATCTCGGCGTATTTGGGTTTGCCGTCCTCCAACTCGTCCAGATCACATAGGGAGGTCCAGGACATGATTGGTCAGTTGTCGGTTGTGGGTGGTGGGTTGTGGGTGACGGGTTTATTGCGAGATACTTCACCGGGTGATCTTTCAAAGCGACAACCGACCCGTGCACACCGGCAACTCCGCACAACAAACCACACACAACCAACCACCCACAACCCCCAACCCACTATTTCGACGGCTGCGTGGCGGGGCGGGTCGAACTATCCAAGGCGACGCGCTCACCCAGCGCCGCAGCCATCTTGCCGGCGGCCTGATTCACAAGATCCACGGCATCGGCCACATCCACCATGTGCAGCGGCCCGTGATCGAGGTCCAAACGGTCGATCTGGGCGGATAGCTTGTCCAAAATCGGCCCCAACGTCGCCTGATCATAGTAATCCGCGTGCGAAAGATCAGCCAACGCGGCAGCGGCGGAACGCAGGCCCGTGTTGATCGACGGCTCCATCGCCAGGCTGGCCGAGCCGTATTGAATCTGCGAGCGGGAGTTCTGGATGCTCGACATCTGCATCGCCAGCAGCCGGTTCTGCCGGGGGTTGTCCAGCAGCGGCAGGATCTTCAGCAGGTCATCAAACACCCGGCCCATGATCTTGCGATGCGAGGCATCGTCGCTGCCGGGCAGTTGCTTTGAATCGTCGGCCAATGCCTTGGATGCCTGCGATAATTCGCTCACGCGAACGCTCAAATCCGTGGCCGATTTGGGCCGTGGATTGGCAATCCTCGGCGGGGGTTTCACCATCGTCGGCTGCTTCTTGGGCCCGCAGCCGCCAATAAGCAGGCTTGCCGCCAACGCGCTACTCCACGCCCACCGGCTCAACCAAGTCACGCGGACAACGCTCATGGAATCTCCTAAGGTGTCGTTTCGATGAATAAGCGGGCATTGTATAAATGAACATGCCGACGATCAAATTATGGCTGATTTGACGGTAGGATTCTTTGATGGCCGGTCGTTTTCCGCTCATTCGACGTACGCGAGCGCGCTTCGCCCGGCGCAATCGGTTGGGGCGGCCCCGGAAAAGTATCCGGTCTGGGACGTGGCCTCGCCTATGGCTCACGATTTTTTGGTTGGCCGCTTCCGTGGCACTTGTGTTCAGTTGGATAACTGCGGTATTGCCAACCGCGGTTTTGATAACCCTTATCGCCGGTGACGTGGTACTGGGAGGGCTGGTATTGCGCCTCGCGTGGCAAGCCGACGAACCTCGGCGCGGGACCGGGCGCTGCCGGCAATGCGGATACGACCTACGCGCCAGTCGGGGACGTTGCCCGGAATGCGGAAGGATGATCGCTTTACGTTGATTCCTGCCACTACTCTGCGGCCTTGCGCGATTACGCGGAATAGCGCGCCGGGGAGAAAAAAAAGGGGCCAGAAGCCTATTTCGCCGAATTGGCTTCTGACCCCTTTCTGCCCCGACCCCTTTCTGCCCCCATTATCCCAGGCAGATATTCCCTAACGCCTGGACCGCCAAAACGCAGTGTAATCTTCAGAATCGGCATATCGTCCCTTTGCGAAAGCCGTTTGAAATACACTTTCCAAATTCACCGCATAATCGCTATCGGAGCCGTGAAGAGGGATGGGGATTGTGGGTAACGGATCGGGCGCTGGCCAGGCATAGACCTGACAATTGGGCCGTCGATCCGAGCGTGAAACCAGCGCGAAAAAATCGCCCGCCGGATAGTCCGCCCCCAGGGGAAGCCGGCGGCCGCCTTTCAGCAAGTCCAATTCCACCAAGTGAACCGGCTGATGAAGCAATGCGTCGCGCTTCGCCAGATATGCAACGCGGTCTGGGTCCGTCTTGTTTGAAGGCGACAGCAGTTCCAGTACGGCAACGAGCGTTCGATGCGGACGCCGAATCACCTCGATGTAAACCTCGCGCCGCTCTTCTTGAATAAGCAGCGGAACCGTGACGGGTTCGAGAGTTGCGATGACCCCGGTTGTCGCGGTGGCGGCGCGTTTCGCTTCGGCTCGGGTTATCGCAAGATCAGGCTCAATTCGCTTTAGAGTGTTCGCCGACAGTTCCACAACATTCACGCGTTCATCCATTCGGACGTCATACTGGCGCGGCAGCACCTGGGCCAGGGCCTCGCACCAGTAATTCAGGAATCGCAAGTGAAAGTCCGGCCACAATCCCGTGGCCTCAATATATGGGTCGATTCCCTGTGCCATCACTCACCTCTGTTCGCATTAACGTTGTTCCACTGGCGCGGTCCCGGCTGGCGGGCCCGCGATCGGCGCAGGCTGCGTTGCCGGCTTTGTAGTGGCGGGCGGCTTTGGCGGGCCGAATGTCGCGTATAAAACCAAGTTGCCCATGATCGCGGTCGCGGTCGCCGGATCATACCCCAGCACTCCATCCACCGGCTCGCCCACCAGGCCGGAGCTCAGGTCTTCGCGGCTGTAAAATACGCCCAGGCGGCCATTCACCTTGATCGCCCGTATGCGCGGCGAGCGGGCCTTGCCCTCGAGTTGCTGGCGGGCAAAATCGCGATAGCGGAATGCCGCGATCTTGTGGTTGGGCATGTTGTAGATGACGCTGCCCGCATCGAGCTGCATCGGCGCGCTGCCGAAAATTGCTTCCAACTCGGACTCAGCGGCATCCGCAAAAATCGAACTGCCGCCGGCCGCGTCCACGATCAGCGTGCCGCCCTGATTGACAAAATCCTTGAGCGCCTGCCGCTGGGCATCGGTGAACGTGAACCGGGTGGTTCCGGTGAGGTCCGCGATTTTCGCCCCCTTCAGCCCGTCGGCATCGGGCCGGGCTTCCCGGAGAGTGACGGCGAGTTTGTCCTGGTTATGCAACAGCGCCGCCAGGCGCGGCCAACCGCCGGGCTCGGGATTGGGGTTTTCACCTGCTTGCAGCCGAACGATCGTCACCTCGTGCGCGGGCTTGATGGCCGGGTCATCATGAACAATATAGGTTTCCCCCTTGTATTGCAGATTCTTCTTATCGACGGCGTACAGCCCGATGTCCGCGCCAAGCTGGTAGAGCGTTTCCTTATTCTTTTCGTTTCGCCCCTGCCAGGCGCGCGACAAATCGGATTCCGGCACAAGGATCATCAACTCGCGCACGCCATTGCTCAGCCCCAGCACCATCGGCCTGGGCCGCCATTTCTTCATATTGTACTGCTCGGCGGTAAAGATCGGGTGGGTGGGCTCGAGCTTGCGAAACTCATAGCCAAACATCCTGGTCCCAAGCTTCTGAAAGCTCCTGCTGAACGCGGTGCTGCCACAGTCGGCATTCCCCAGGATCATGCCCCCCTGCCGCACGAAAAGGCGCAGCTTGGCGATCTGCTCACTGCTGAAGCTCAATTCCTTGTTGCCGCTGATATATAAAATCGGCGCATCGTGCAGATCATCGACGCTCACGTTGAGGTTCACCACCTGCCAGTTCAGATCGCGCTCCAGGTTGTGGCCCATCCATCTTGCGAAGTTGGCGCAATCGCGCGGCCGCTCGTTCCAGGGGCCCGCGATGGTTTTGCCATTGGGCTCGACGACGGAATATTCAAGCTTGTTGAAAATGACCGGCGCGCGGCCTCGTGAGAGAAACAACAAGGAGAAACACGTATCGGGCACCCCCGCGCCCCATGAGCCGTCAGCATTCTGGTGCTTGACGATGTAATCCGCCCCCACCTGATACCAGTTGACGGTGCCGAAGTATTTTCGCCCGCTGGCCACGCCGATGCGCTCGATCCCATACATGCCGTAGTAGTTTCCTCCGTTGAGTGCTTCGTTGATGTGCTTGTCCATCCAACTCAGCCCGCGCTCGATGTTTTCATTGAGGATATTGCCCCGGCATTCGCCAAGGTTCCCCAGGGTGTAGTCCTGCGTGATGAACAGCGTGGCGATGCCGGCGGCGGTCATGGTGTAGCTGGAGTTGCCCTTGTCCGGGCCGTCCGCCTTGCGGTACGACCATCCGCCATCTGGATGCTGCGCCCGCCGCCACGCAAAATCCACGACCCTCCAGTATTCGGACGGCACTTCCATGCCCGCCTGCTCAAGGGCCCACATCCCCAACACGCCGTATTGGCTGACGCTGCGGTCGTACCATCCTTCGGGCATGGGGCCCGGCGGCCTCTTGTTTCGCTCGAACCAATACCCGTAAAAGCCAAATTCATCCGCCTGGCGTTTGGCGGAATTGGCATGGATCGCGCCAAACAACGCCTGCGCATCCCGCCGCATGTTTGGCGCCAGTTTCTTCGCGTCATTCATGAGCAGCCAGACCTGGCAGCGCAGCCCGGTGGCATAGATTCCCTCGATATTGGCTTGCTTGAGAAACGCAATCGGCCTGGCCAGCTTAGCCGACTGCGGGCCCTCACCGGCCGCCATGAGTGCGTAAGTGGCAATCGAGGTCAGGCCGCCCCACTGCTTGCCCTTGACATCGGCCTGCCCTCCCTTGGGATCGGGCTTTTGCACCTCCTCCCAATTGCCGTTGGCGTTTTCGTGTTGATAGAGAAACGCCTTGGCCTTCTCGATGGCTTTATCCACCTCGGCCGGCGTCGCGGCGCGGCTGGGCTGAATAGCGGCTGACAGCGTCAGCGCAATCCCGCCCAGAACACACGCGGTTTTCTTCCAATTCATGGACATGCCTTACTTCGCCAGGATCGCCGGCGCGCCCGCATCCTCCGCGGTCGGAGCCTGATACAGATACATCGCGCGCGGCGACGATAGCCGATCCAACACGCTGGCATCGAGATTGATCGTAATGCCGCGCGCTGACGGTTGGCCGCCGGCAAACTTCGCGGAACTCAGGCGCTCCAAAAATGAAGGCGTTTCCTGGTATTGAACCACGGTCGGATTTGTCAGGCCGGCCTGTTTGGCGGCGTAGGCCACCGCAGCATCAAGGTAGCCCGAATTGTCGATCTCATCCACCAATCCCAGCTTCAGCGCCTGGGCGCCGGTGTAGGCCATGCCGTTGGCGATGTCGTTGATGTTTCCCTTGAGCTTGCCTTTGCGCCCGTCGGAGACAACCTGCTTGAAGATGTCAAACGCCGAATCGACTTGACTTTGAAAATAGGCGTTATCGCGCTCGTTGGTCGGCCGGAACGGGGAGCCGGCATATTTGTAGATGGCGCCCTTGGCGATAATCGTGTCGTCGTCGATGTCCCACCGCTTCATCAGTTTGCTGACGTTGTAGCGCGGCAGGAGCACGCCGATGTTGCCAGTGAGCGTGGTGCGTTCGGCGGTGATGTAGTCGGCGGCGCAGGCGGCGTAGTACCCGCCGCTTGTCGCCATCGAGCGCATCGCCACGACGATCGGCACGTTCTTCTGGGATTTGAATTTACGGATTCGCTTGTAAATTTCGTCGCTGGCCGACACCGTGCCGCCGGGCGTGTCGATCAGGATCACCAGCGCCTTCACGTTCCCGTCTTCCTGGGCGCGGCTCATAAATCGGCTGAAATGCGCTTCGAGATTCTCGTCGATCACTCCCACCAACGGCACCACCGCCACCAGGTGCTTTGAATCGCCGGGGACAATCGTGCTTTGTGACCCGCCATCGACGCCCGCGCCGCCGCCAATGAACATCACATTGACAAAAATCGACAGCACAAGCCCCAGGCACAACACCACGATAAAGAACGTCCGCCAACTCCCGCCGCGCCGGGGCACGTTGAAAAAAGCAGGGAACGGGCCCGGCGGCCGCAAGCCCTGCATCGGCGCCATCGCCGGCATCATGCCTGCCTGCATCATCCCCGGCGGCATCTGCCCAGGCGGCATCATGCCCGGCGGCATCGCCCCCGGCGGCGGCGCATACCCGCCCATTTGTTGACCCATGCCCGCCGGCCCCGCGCTCGCCGGCATCCCGCCATCGGGCGGGGGCGGCGGCGACAATGCGCCGCGCGGGTCGATCGGCCCCTGCCCAGATGGTGGTTGTGGAATCATGCGTTCTCGCCTGCTAAAAATACGGCCCCAAGCGACATGCCCGAGGCCTCCTGACTCGTTTATCTTATCCGCCATTCCCGCGCGTCTCCATGCGCCCCGGCTGTTAAATTTCCCCGCCCGACGTTATAAATCGCAAAGTCATTTCACAAGGAGCGCAATTTGAGCGGGCATCACAGCAATGCAAACGACACGCTGGTCAGCAGCGCGATGCTGACAAAGGCCGTGAGTCAAATCCTCACGCGCGTTCATCTCGACTGCGATCACGACATCCCATACCTCGCCGGGTACAGCGTGGACCGTTCCAAAATATACATTGATCGGCATCTGGAAAAGTCGTTCAAGGATCATCTGGGCCACTCACATCAAGTGGACCGCTTCCTGATCCTGCACGAGGCAACCGAAAAAGCGATGATCGACACCTGGGGTCTGCACTATCAGCATGCGCACCAAATCGCCCTTCGCGCCGAGGAGGCGGCGGTCCGCGCCGCTGGGATTGAATGGCGCGATTATGACCGTTTCATGCAGCAATGGATCAAGCGCGCCGATTCCAACAAGCTCACCAAAGTCCCGGCGAACCTCGACCTCACGCCCTATCTTGACGAGAACGACAATGAACTGATCAAAGTCATGCAGAAGGCGATGGTGCGCTAAGCGCCGAAGTTCGGCCAGGAAAATTAACCAAAAAGGCAAGAAGCGGTAAAAAATCCGAAATCCGAAGCACGAAATCCGAAACAAATTCAAAGCCCAAAGACGGAAATCTCAAAACAAGAACTCCCCGGACGCGCCCTTTGGATTTTCCGCTTTTCCTGTTTTTGAATTTGTTTCGGATTTCGTGCTTCGGATTTCGGATTTTCACCTCTCACCTTGCACGAGCATCGTACCCCGATTATCTGAGTGTTTCGACGCGATCACCACCCGGCTCACCAGCACGATCGCCAGTCCCGGCACGAGCCAGATCATTTTTCCGTCCATGAAACCAAGCCAATAAAACGGGGCGGCGAGGAGTACCGCGATGCCCAGCACGGCCAATTTTTGCCGCGTGGGGCCTGATTTGCCGCGCGCGGGGATCATGCAAAGCCAGACGTAGGCGGGGAAGAGCAGTCCGTAAAACGCCAGGAACAGGCGATAAACCCCTTCGCCGGTGCTACGTCCGCCCCAGGGGATGCGCTCGCCCCAGATCCCGATGAAAAACGCCAGCGCGACTGCCGCCGCGAACGCGGCAATAAACCCCGGACGCTTCGTCGCCGGATCCGGGGAAATCGCGCGGGCATGAACGGCAATCGTGAACGCGGTTTGCAGGATCATGTGAATCGCCAGAGCCCACGCCAGCGCGCGCGGCACCAACCGCAATCCGGTCGGCTGCACCATCGGGGCGTACCAGAGGGTGAAGAGGATCATCCCCAGGAACATCACGCCAAACCCGATCGTGAACGCGGCCACGCCCGCCAGGCTTGCCGTCGAGGCCCGGGCGCGGAGAAACGTCAAATCCAGATACGGACACAGCAGAAACCCGAATATGCAAACTGGGGCGAGCCAGATGAGCGACGCATCATTGGCCGCCCCGACCGGCCCGAGCGACCGTGACTCGGCCGGCAATGAAATGGCCACGGCAAACGCGATGAGCGAGATCGCCAGCACACCCCCCGCCGCCGCCAGGTCGCGGCGTCCCTTGCGCCCGAACAAATAAAGCCCCGCCACTGCCCCCGCCACGATCAGCTCCGCCGCGTCGCCCACCAGTTGCCGCGCCACCCAGCCAATGAAGAAGGCATGAAAGAGAATGGTGACCAGCGAAAACGCCGCCCCCGCGTGCCAGTGCTTGCGGGCCAGGGCCACCGCCGACTCCGGCTTATTGAGCACCCACCCCATCGCCGCCGCCCCGATGACGTTGGGCGCCGCGAAAACCAGCCACCCCACCGGCCCGTAATCGCGCACCAGCAGCACCGGCAGATACATCCCGATGCACCACGTCCATGAGCACCCCAAAAACGCCGACCAGCCCAAGGCCAGGAGACGCGACCTGTCGAGCTGGGACACGGAGTTAGCCAACGCGATTGATCCTTTGCTGAAAAGCCGCCTGAACAATTAGTAAGATCAACGGAGAGGGCTGCCGCGAATGAACACGAATGGGCACGAATAATTTGTCTTCATTCGTGTGCATTCGTGTCCATTCGTGGTTTCCTCTTTCTTCGGGTTGCAGGCTCGCCCGCTCTCGGCGCCTTTGTGGCTCTGCGCAAATCTTCCGCTCGATCTCAACCAACGGCGGTCTTCCGTCCATCCCCCGCCTTGCGCGCGGCCTTGCGCTGGTGCTGAGCCCTTGGCGTGACGTGGAAGATGGCGAAGCATTGCCCGACGCGCTTGTCTCGCTCGCCGGGGCGGAAGCCCTGCTGGAGAATGTCCAGGTCCAGCGTGACGTTGAATTCCCCGCGCGCGGCAAGTAATTCGGGGATGGATTCCCGCGAGCGCATGCGATACACCGCCGGGCCAAAGCAGGGCCGCATGAATTTGTAATTCAGTTCCTTGCACACGACCATGTAATCCCCCCCGACCGCGCCAAAGACATACATTCCGCCGGCGATTTCGCTGTTGGCCAGCAATGCCCCGCCGGCCATCGCGCGATACCAGTTGCGGTTGAAGCGACGGAACGGCAGATACGCCGCGAACGTCTTGGCGTCGATCTGCTTCATCTGAATCCCGCTGAAAAACGCCAGCGGCAGCCATATCAGCGAAAAGATCGCATGCCAGAAGTTATCGCGCATGGACAAGCGGCTGATGTACGCCTCGGCCTTCTCGAACCATGTCTTGGGTTGCTCCTGGGGCCCGGGCCGATTGGCCGCCGCTGCCGCCGCCAGCGGCGTGGTGACGCGCGGAACATTGGGCGTTGGCGCGGCAGGCGCTGGCGCGGATGGCGCTGGCGCGGCGGGCGCGCCCAAGCCGTTCACGATCGCACTCGTCTCGTCCATCGAAGCAGGCATGTCCAAAGTCTTCATCGCTCCATTCCCGTGGCGTCGCAACCGCAGTCGCAAGCATCATGGTTTACCCGCGCAACGCTCAACCCACAATGCTTCAATTTACGCCCATCCGCCTTTCACGCGGACGGACATTTTAGCCGCCGCCCTCGATCCTGATTATATTCCCGGTATATTCAACCCGCGCAACGAGGGCATCTCGTTTCGCGCCTCGAAAAAGGAGCAATGCACAGATGTTCAGGGAAATAACGGATCGGCGTTCCTTCCTGGTCCAAACCGCCGTCGCGGGCATCGCCCTTCTTGAGGCGGGCCGCTGCTTGGCCGCCCCGCGCGACGGCGCCAGGGCAGGCGGCGCCAAGCCCGGCGGCGAATGGAAGCCGCGGGTGGACGCCGACATGGAGAAAATGCTGCGCGCCGACAACGCCCCGGGCGCGGCACTGGGCGTCGTGCGCGCGGGGAAGGTCGTTTATACCAAGGGGTATGGCCGCAAAAACCTGCCGGACGGCGGTGTGCCGGATGCGGATACCGTCTTTTACATCGGCTCGCTCTCCAAGGCGCTCACGGCCGTCGGGGCCATGCTTCTCGTGGAACACGGAAAGCTCAAGCTCGACGCCCCCGCCGGCGAATACATCAAGGATTTGCCCGCCGCCTGGCGGCACATCACGATCCGGCAGTACATGTCTCACACCAGCGGCATCCCCCAGATTTCCCGCAAGGCCAAAACCGACCATGAGACCATCGACGAAGTCTACAAGGAATTTGCCGGCTCAAAGCTCACTTCTCCCCCCGGCGGCAAGGAAGAATACAACAACTTCAACTTCGCCATCATCGGCAACGTGATCGAGAAAATCAGCGGACTGTCGTACATGGAGTACATGACCCGCCGGGTGTTCAAGCCGCTGGGCATGGACCACACCGGCATCGGCAATCTAAGCCCCGCCAATCATGCACTCGGCTACGAACGCAACAAAGCCGGAAAGCTCAAGGAGTCGCAGGCGAACGTGGTGCCGATGGGCACGCCCTCGGGCGGCCTCGAATCGACCATCGCCGATCTCCTGAAACTCGACGAGGCGCTGCGCACGAATACGTTGCTCAAGCCGCGTGCGTTTAAGCAGATGATCACGCCGGTCGAAAAATTCAACGCCACCCCCGGCTGGTTCGTCCGCAAGGCCGGGAAATACACGATCGTCAACAAGGACGGCGCGGCAGGCGGCTTCAGCAGCCTCCTCTCCTTCGTCCCCGGCCACGGCCACGCCGTCATCATCCTGCGAAACATGCAGGGCACCGGCGTTTCGCTCACGCCGGTGACCAATGAGATATTCCATACCGCGTGTGATCTGCCGACTATCAAGGAGGGGCGGAAGTAATTCGTTTAGTGGGGCAGACATTCCTGTCTGCCTGAACTCCGCGAGTGCGGGGCAGTCCTGCCCCCGCCGAGCGGATTCGAGTTGCCGGGAAGAAGCATCCTTCCGCGTTTGCCCGTCCCGCCCCGCGCGGTTACGCTCGCCGACATGGGCCAATGTCCCGATACGATCAAACG
>Ga0075522_10000139_pt1 | contig 46929 bp, 44 predicted proteins | sample NGEPerA_FD_74796 | JGI IMG/M metagenome (GOLD analysis project Ga0075522, IMG submission 74796) | Arctic peat soil microbial communities from the Barrow Environmental Observatory site, Barrow, Alaska, USA - NGEE PermafrostL2-A | ecosystem: Environmental > Terrestrial > Soil > Wetlands > Peat ... | reverse complement strand
AGCCTGCTTGGCGTCGTCATGGCGGCATCGGCGCTGTTTTTCGGTTTCTGGATCGTAATGGAAACCGTGTTTTTCGGCGAGGACGTGCCGGGCTATCCGTCGCTGGTCGTCGGCCTGATGGTGCTCGGCGGCGTGCAACTGATGATGATCGGCGTGCTCGGCGAATATATCGGCAAGCTCTTGTCGGAGATCAAAGGCCGCCCGGTTTATTTCGTCGCCGAACACAGCCTGCGCAACGCCGATAAGGCCGGCACGGCGAAGTGAGCGCGCCTTTGCCCCTCCCTATCCGCCGCATCTGGCTCTGCGCCGACGATTACGGCATCGCTCCCGGCGTCAATGACGCCATCCGCCGGTTGATCGCGGCGGGGCGCATCAATGCGACCTCGGTGATGATGGCGGCGCCGCATATCGGCGGCGGCGAAGTCGAGGCGCTCGCCAAGCTCAACGAGGGCGAGATGCGCGCCGCGCTTGGATTACACGTGACGCTGACCGCGCCGTTCCAGCCGCTGAGCGAAGGCTTTGCGCCCATCCGTGAGGGCCGTTTTCTTCAGCACAAGAACACGATGCGCGCGGCGATGACGCGCCGCCTCAAGCCGGCGCTGCTGAGCATCGAAATCGCCGCGCAACTGCGCGCGTTTGAAAAATCCTTCGGACGGCCTCCGGATTTTGTCGATGGCCATCAGCACGTGCAATTGCTGCCGCAGGTGCGCGACGCTTTTCTGCGCGCGGTGGCGGACAACGCGCCGAAGGCCTGGGTGCGGCAAGGCGGGCGCGCGCGCGCCGGCCGCGCGTTGCACGACTGCAAAGGACTGGTGCTGGATATTTTGAGTCTCGGCTTCCGCCGCAAGGCGGCGCGTTTCGGCCTTGCGACCAACCCGGCTTTTGCCGGCGCCTATATTTTCAACGGCAACGCGGATTTCAAAAAGACCTTTCCGCGCTTCCTCACCGGACTGCCGGATGGCGGCCTGATCATGTGTCATCCCGGCTTCGTCGATGATGCGCTCAAAAGTCTCGATACGCTCACGACCTTGCGCGAGCACGAATTCTCTTATTTGAATTCCGACGAATTCATTGAGACGCTCAAAGCGCAGGGTGTGGCGCTCGCCAAACCTGCCTAGAGCGTTTTCGAGCGAAGTGGGTTCGGTTCGCGTGAAGAAAACGCGACAAAATAAAAGCTAGAGCACGACCACCTTGGCGCCGACCTTGACGCGCTCGTAGAGATCCATGACGTCGGCATTGCGCAGACGGATGCAGCCAGACGACACGTTACGGCCGATGGTCCAGGGTTCGTTCGAGCCGTGGATGCGATAGAGCGTATTGCCGAGATACATCGCGCGCGCGCCGAGCGGATTGTTCGGGCCGCCGGCCATGAAGTGCGGCAGGTTCGGCTGGCGCTCGATCATTTCCGCCGGCGGCACCCAATCCGGCCATTCCTTTTTGGCCGAGACCTTGTGCACGCCCGACCAGGTAAATCCCGGACGGCCGACGCCGATGCCGTAACGCATCGCCTTGTTGCCGGGCTCGATCAGATAGAGAAATTTGGTCGGCGTATCGATGACGACGGTGCCGGGCTGTTCGGGCCCGTCATAGCCGACTTCCTGGCGCTCGTATTTCGGATCGATCGGGTAGCGCGGCTCCGCCCGGGGATCGACGGCCGGCCCGGTATAGACATATCGCGGCTGCGCCGGCTGCACATAAGCCTGCTGCGACGGCGGCGCATAATACAGCGCGGCAGCGCGTTGTGAACTTTTGCCGCCGAACAGAAATTCGATGAAGCCGCCGCCCAGTTCGCCCTGCATACGCTGGGGCTGAGCCGCGATCACCATCGGTGGCGTCGTCTGCGCGGCGGCGGCGCCGGCGCATAGCGCAAGACCAAAGCCAAATCCGATCACGAGGGTACACTGACGCATTTACTGACTCGTACGCGATGCTTAATGCCCGACGCTACTACAGAGTCAAACCAACACCGTTTGGTAAACCATGCGAGGCCGGCCGTGCGAATGCGCAGCCGGCGCGCGCTTTCGTCGCCTTAGCGTTTATTTTGCGTAAAACGCCGAGCATCGTGGTTAATGCAAGCTTGCCGTATAATTTTCCGCAACCGAACGATGCCTTGCAACCGTGCGTTAAGGCGCAATCTGTTAGCTTCTGACGCTGGGGAGCTTTATCGGGGGCGGTTGTCGTGCAGCGTGCGGTTTTTCGTATCGAGCAGTTGATGGCGGGCAAGCGTCCGCCGGTGACCGCCGCCGCCGAGCAACGCCGCCTGTCCGACGAACTCAGATCGCTGCGTGCGCAGCTTGCGGTGCAATCGCGAGACTTGAGCGCCGGCGGCGCGCAGAACCTGCGGGCCGAGCTGGAAGAAATTCGCGAAGCGATCGCGCGCAACAAGCGCGACCTCGGCGGCCTGATCGGCGACGGCAAGGATCGCCGCATGGCGCGCGCGGCCGACGAACTGAGCGCGGCGCGCCGCGGCATGGAAATCGGCGCCGAAAAAATTCTCAAGGCGGTCGAGGTGATCGACGAAAGCGCGCGTGCGCTCACCGCCTCGCTACAGGATGAATACAAACGCGGCCTGGCGCAGGAAGTTCAGGATCAGGTGATCGACGTCTTCGAGGCCTGTAACTTCCAGGACATTGCCGGCCAGCGCATCGACAAAGTGATCGCGACACTGAGCACGATCGAGCAGCAGGTGGCGGCGGCGCTGGCGCGCTGCGAGACCGTCGCGCCCGCCCTGGTGGCGCCTGCGCGGCCAGGCAACGGTCTCATCAACGGCCCCAAGATCGAGGGCGACCTAGGTCACGCCAGTCAGCGCGACATCGACAAGATGTTCGGGACTTAATTCGGTCTCTTGATAACCAGGAAGCACAATAGCGCGACCGCGGCGAAAGCGGCCGCAAGCGCGAGCGCGGCGAAATCCGAGGCGCGGTCGATCACGAATGCCATGACCAGAGGCGCCGCCGCCTGCATCAGCAGAAACGGTCCGGCCAGCCTTCCCATCAATCGCCCGTAGCCGTGTGCGCCGAACAGAGCAAGCGGCACCGCGCCGCGCGTGATCGTCACCAGCCCGTTGGCACCGCCGAACATCAGCGCGAAAGCCGCCGCCACCGGCACCGACACGCCGAGAACGCCCACCATCACGAAGCCGCACAGCAGCGCGGCGAGCGCGCCGCGCACCACCCAGAGCGGATGCAAATTTCGCCCGAAAGCGAATTCGATCAGCCGCGCACCGACCTGCGCCGGCCCGAACAGCGCGCCGATCCATACCACCGTGCCGCTGTCGATGCCCGAGCGCGCGAAGATCGCGAGCAGATGCGCCGAAAGTCCCGACGGCACGAAGGCGTAAGCGGCGAAGGCCGACGCCACCAGGATGAACGGCAATCCGCGCGACGGCAAAATTTTGTCCGGCGCGTTGCCCTCACCCGGTTTCGGCAGATGGGTGTCAGTCCGGCTGCGCGGCAACAGAAACGCGTGCAGCGGCGCCGCGATGAGCGCAAGCAGCGCGGCATAGACCATATAGGTGCCGCGCCAGCCGATGGCTTCGAGCAGGAAATGCGTCGCCGGCCAGCTCACAGTCGAGGCGAAGCCACCGGCCAGCGTCAGCGCCGTGATCGGCCGCCGCGCGCCGGCGCCGAAGATACGGCCAAGCGAGCCGAAGGCTGAATCGTACAGGTTCGCCGACATGGCGAGACCGAGCACCATCCAGACCAGCACATAAGTGACGCGGTTATTAGCGTGCACGATCAGCGCCAGGCCGAGCGCGCCGGTGAGCGAGCCCGCCGTCATCACGATATGGCCGCCGAAACGATCGATGGCGCGGCCGACATAAGGCGCGCTTAATCCCGCAATCAAAAGTGCGATCGAAAAACCGGCCATGGCGAACGACATCGACCAGCCGTGTTCATGGGCGATGAGCGGGACGATCAGAACGGGCGTGTAGAAGATCGTGCCCCACGACAAAATCTGCGTGACGCCGAGCACCGGCACCGCGCGCCAGGGACCGTGAGTGAAGTCTCGAATGGAAGTCATGGAAACTTGCACCGGCGGCGGCTACTCCCTCTCCCCGCGAGCGGGGAAAGGTTAGAAAAGCTAGCGCGCCGGCGGCGCGGCCACCGGCTGCGGCGCCGCTTTCGGCTTCGGCTTGGCTTTCGGCTTGGGACGCTTGGCGCCTTCGGGCGGGCAGCGCACATAAACCATGGCGCCATAGCGGCCCTGCACTTCGGGATCCATCCAGCGCAGGATCAGGATGCGGCCGTCGAAGTGTTCGACCTCGCGGTCCTGCTGGCTGCCGGGCGGATCGCCCTCCGGCCCGATATAGGTCTTGTTGCCGGGCGCGCCCTTGAGCCGCAATTCGGTCGGCGTCGCCTGGTCGGCGAGATGCATCATCACACCGCCGGTCGGCCCGAGCGTAATGATGTAAGGCTGCTTGCACTGATTGACGGCCGCAGCCTCGGTGCGCTCGCGGTCTTCCGGCTTATGGTAGGCGGCGAGCCCCCACCTTCCGACGATATCCTGCGGCGGGAAGGCCGGCGGCAAGGTCGGCGTAACCGGCGGGGGCGGCGGCGGCGGCGTGGGCCCGGAAGAGAATGGGTTTGAGGCGCATCCGGCCAGCCCCATCGCAAGCATGCCAAAGACCAGGGCGGCCGGCAGGCCGTGGCGGTAGGGGTGGCTCATTGGGTCTCCTAAGCGCGTTTCCGGGGCGGACATTGCGGGGCAAAATGCAGCAGTGCAAGCAAAAGCCTGCCCAGCCAATCGGTTCCCAATATCAGGGGCTTGTGCCTGCATTACGGCTGCCCGGCGCCAGCTTGACACCTCCTTGCTAAACCCATATTCCCCGAGCGCCTTGGCACTCTCCCACTATGAGTGCTAAAGGACTGGATTATCGACGCTTTCAGTCACGCGTAACAAGAATCACGAGGAAGCCCATGGCCAAGACCAAGTTCCGCCCGTTGCACGACCGCGTGGTCGTCCGCCGCATCACCGCTCAGGAAAAGACCAAAGGCGGCATCATCATTCCCGACAGCGCCCAGGAAAAGCCGTCGGAAGGCGAAGTGATCGCCGTCGGCCCGGGCGGCCGCGACGAAAACGGCAAGCTGACGCCGATGGACATGAAGGTCGGCGACCGCGTCCTGTTCGGCAAGTGGTCGGGCACCGAGGTCAAGCTCGACGGCGAGGATCTCCTGATCATGAAGGAGAGCGACATCATGGGCGTCGTTGGCTGATCTCTTTCTCGTCCACCGACAACAAATACCGGCCTCATCCTTCGAGACGCCGCGCTTCGCGCGGCTCATCAGGGTGAGGATCAAAGTAAACCTCAATCGGAGTAACTCCCAATGGCTGCCAAGGACGTCAAATTTTCCACCGACGCGCGCGACCGCATGTTGCGCGGCGTCGACATCCTCGCCAACGCGGTGAAGGTCACGCTCGGCCCGAAGGGCCGCAACGTCGTGCTCGATAAGAGCTACGGCGCCCCGCGCATCACCAAGGACGGCGTCACCGTCGCCAAGGAGATCGAACTCGAGGACAAGTTCGAGAATATGGGCGCGCAGATGCTGCGTGAGGTTGCCTCCAAGACCAACGACACCGCCGGCGATGGCACTACCACCGCCACCGTGTTGGCGCAGGCAATCGTGCGCGAAGGCGCCAAGTCCGTTGCCGCCGGCATGAACCCGATGGACCTCAAGCGCGGCATCGACATCGCCGTGCTGGCGGTCGTGAAGGATATTGAAAAGCGCGCCAAGCCTGTCTCTTCCTCGGCGGAAGTCGCGCAGGTCGGCACCATCTCGTCGAATGGCGATCAGACCATCGGCAGCATGATCGCGAAGGCGATGCAGAAGGTCGGCAACGAAGGCGTCATCACCGTCGAAGAAGCCAAGGCCATGGAGACCGAAGTCGAGATCGTCGAAGGCATGCAGTTCGACCGCGGTTACATCTCGCCCTATTTCGTGACCAATGCCGACAAGATGATCGCCGAACTGGAAGACGCCTACATTCTGCTGTTCGAAAAGAAACTGTCAGGCTTACAGGCGATGCTGCCGCTCTTGGAAGCAGTCGTGCAGTCGGGCAAGCCGCTGGTCATCGTCGCGGAAGACGTCGAAGGCGAAGCCATCGCTACGCTGGTGGTCAACAAGCTGCGCGGCGGCCTCAAGATCGCCGCCGTCAAGGCGCCGGGCTTCGGCGATCGCCGCAAAGCGATGCTGGAAGACATCGCGATCCTCACGGGCGGTCAGTTGATCTCCGACGATCTCGGCATCAAGCTCGAGAACGTGACCACCGCCATGCTCGGCCGCGCCAAGAAGATCGTGATCGAGAAGGAAAAGACCACCATCGTGCACGGCGCCGGCAAGAAGGCCGACATCGAGGCGCGCGTGGCGCAGATCAAGGCGCAGATCGAGGAAACCACCTCGGACTACGACAAGGAAAAGCTGCAAGAGCGTCTGGCCAAGCTGGCGGGCGGCGTCGCGGTCATCCGCGTCGGCGGCGCGACCGAGATGGAAGTGAAAGAGAAGAAGGACCGCGTCGAAGACGCGCTCAACGCCACCCGCGCCGCGGTACAGGAAGGCATCGTGCCGGGCGGCGGCATCGCGCTGCTGCGCGCCAAGAAAGCGGTCGGCAAGCTATCCAACGATAACTCGGATGTGCAGGCTGGCATCAACATCGTGCTCAAGGCGTTGGAAGCCCCGATCCGCCAGATCGCGGAGAACGCCGGCGTCGAAGGCTCGATCGTGGTCGGCAAGGTCCTGGACAACAAGTCCGAGACCTACGGCTTCGACGCGCAGAACGAGGAATATGTCGACATGGTCGCCAAGGGCATCATCGACCCGGCCAAGGTCGTGCGCACGGCCTTGCAGGACGCCGGCTCGGTTGCCGGTCTGCTGGTGACGACCGAAGCCATGGTCGCCGAACTGCCGAAGGATGCGGCGCCGGCGATGCCGGGCGGCGGCGGCATGGGTGGCATGGGCGGGATGATGTGACCGTCGGCGTCATCCCGGGCGCAGCGCAGCACGCGCGCAGATAAGTTTACGCAATCTGCGCAAGCTTGATTGCGTGTAATGCGCTGCTGACCCGGGATCTCCCGCAACGAAGTTACGAAAAGACCGCCGCGAGGCGGCCTTTTTGCTTTCGAGAGGCATGAACCAAGGCCGGTTCCGCGCGTTGGAACTTCATGGCCGCGTCGAAATCGAAAACCGTCGTTTATGCCGCCGCCGCCGGCAACCTGCTGGTCGCGCTTACCAAGCTTATCGCCGCGGCATGGACCGGCTCGTCCGCGATGCTGTCGGAGGCGATCCATTCGGTCGTCGATACCGGCAATCAGGCGCTGCTGCTTTACGGCCTGCACCAGGCGGCCAAACCGCCGGACGCCACGCATCCGCTTGGCTATGGCCGCGAGCTTTATTTCTGGAGCTTTATCGTCGCGCTCTTGCTGTTCACACTCGGCGCCGGCGTCGCCTTCTACGAAGGCTATTCGCACATTATGCGTCCGAACGAGATCGCCGATGCGCGCATCAGTTACATCGTCTATGCCTGCGCCGCCGTGTTCGAAGGCACGAGCTGGTACGTGGCGCTGCACGAATTCCGCAAGGCCAAAGGCGACGCCGGATATATTGAAGCCATCAGGCACAGCAAAGACCCGCCAACCTTCATCGTGCTGTTCGAGGATTCGGCCGCGCTGATCGGGCTCGCCATCGCGGCGCTCGGCACCTTTTGCGCCGAGCATTTTTCAATGCCGGTGCTCGACGGCGCGGCCTCGCTCGGCATCGGTGTCGTATTGACGCTGACGGCCTTCGCGCTGGCGCGCGAGAGCAAGGGTCTTCTGATCGGCGAACCGGCGAGTTCAAGATTGCGCGATGCCATTCTTGCCGTCGCGCGCCGGACAGACGGCATCGACAGCGCGCAGATCGTGTTCACCGTGCACATGGCGCCCGATCAGGTGATCGCCGCGCTCAGCCTGGAATTTCGCGACAGCCTGGAAACACCGGAGATCGAACGCGCCATCGCCGAACTCGAACGCGCGATCCACGAAGCGCATCCGGAAGTAATCGCGATTTTCGTCAAGCCGCAGGCTTCCGCCACGCCGGTGACGGTGCCCGGCCGGTTTCCCGGGCGCGCCAGAAAGCCTAATGAGACGACGGCTGGAACCGCAGCGGTGTCTGCGCGATAATATCCGGGCCGCTTAGCTCAACGCCATCGCCGCGCTTGCGCCACTCGGTCACCTGCGCCAAGGCCAACAGCATCTCGTTATCGGCCGCGACGCGCATTTCGTTGCACTGGCCCTCGCTCATATATCGCGGCAGGGCGTCCGGCAGCGGCGCGGTTTCGATTTTGATTGCGCTGTCCTGCACCTGCACGCGCGCTGCCACCGTGCGGCACCACAGATCGATGGTGGCACGGCCGTTTTCACCGACGGTGAGCACCGGCACGCGCTTGGCCGGGCCCATCGGTCTGGCATCGAGCACCAGTTCGCGGTCGAACGGAAAACGGTCGGCGGCGGCGGCCGGGCTCAACGCCAGCATCACGAGGGCAGTCACGACGGCGCGGGCCACAAGACGCTCCCTCGAGAGCGGGCGCAGAAAACCCATCATGTTCTCCGAAACGGCTGGCCGCGGGCGCGGACGCCTGTGTGGCGTTTGAAATGCCGCCTTGCGGCGGCGCCGTCAAGCCGGACGCGGCATTTTTACGCGGGCCGCATTGCTGGCGCAAAAGACAGAGCAGGGAACACCGGGCACGCGCGTTTTGTTATCATGACCGGCGTCCACATCGGGAGCGGCAGCATGGACCAGCGCATCGTCGAACTCTACGACAGCTATACGCATGGCGGCATGAACCGCCGCGGATTTCTCGACCGGCTGACCGAGGTCGCCGGTTCCAGCGCCGCCGCGGTGGCGTTGCTGCCGTTGTTGCAAAACGATTACGCGCGCGCCGCTATTATCGCGCCCGAGGATACCCGGCTTGCGATCGATACCATCACTTACGATGGCGCCGGCACGCCGATCAAAGCCTACCTGGCGCGGCTCAAGGGCAAGGCCAAGCGCCCGGCCGTTATCGTCATTCACGAAAATCGCGGGCTCAATCCGCATATCCAGGACATCGCGCGCCGCATCGCGCTCGAAGGTTTTCTCGCGCTCGCCGTCGACATGCTGTCGCCACTAGGCGGTACGCCCGGCGACGAAGATAAAGGCCGCGAGATGATTGGCTCGCTCAACCGCGCCGAAACCGCGCAGCGCATCGCCGCCGCCGTGCCGTTTCTGGAAAAGCACCAAGGTTCAACCGGTGCCGTCGGTGCGGTCGGCTTCTGCTGGGGCGGCGGCATGGTCAACCGCATCGCCGTTTTGTCGCCCGATCTGAAAGCGGGCGTCGCCTATTACGGCGCGCAGCCGCCGGCTTCGGCGGTAGGCTCGATTCATGCCGCGCTGCTGCTGCATTATGCCGGGCTCGACCAGCGCATTAACGCAGGCATTCCGGCCTATGAGGCGGCACTCAAGGCCGCCGGCAAAAACTTCGAAGTGCATGTTTATGAGGGCGTCAACCACGCCTTCAACAACGACACCTCGAACCGCTACGACAAGGCGGCGGCCGATCTCGCCTGGAGTCGCACCATCGCATTCTTTAAGGAGAAATTGGGCGCGCCGCCGGCCGGCTGATGCTCAATCCCGCAAGCGCTCGACCAGCCAGTTCGCCGTCCGCAACAGACGGGCGTCGTCGCCGACGGCGCCGACGATCTGCACGCCGATCGGCATGCCATTGTCGCCGGCGAGCAGCGGCAAGGTGACCGCCGGCAGGCCGGTCAGGCTCCACAGGCTGCTAAAGACGGGATTGCCGGTCGATGCCAGACCCTCGGGCGCCACGCCGGGCGCGGCCGGCGTGAGGATCGCCGTGCATTCCTGCTGGAAAAGCTCTTCGAGCGAGCCGCGCAGGCTGCGAGCCTCGGCCAGCGCGGCCAGATAGCGCGTGGCGCTGACCTGGCGGCCTTCCGCGACAAGATCGCAGAATTTGCCGCTGATCTTGTCGCCGCCCTCGTCGGCAAGCTTGCCAAGATTATGCGCCATTTCGACCGCCATGATCGCTCGCTGCGCATCCCAGGCGGATGCGTAGCGCTCCGGCAGATCGTAGACGAAACAATCTTCGCCGAGTTCTTCGGCCAGGCCCTCGAAAGCTTCGCGCGCGTCGGCGTCGGCTTTATTCCACACCGGCGTCTTCACAAACGCAAAGCGCGGCGCGAGGCCGAACTCCTCGGCCGCGATCTGGCGGAAATTGCGCGCTGCCACCGGGCGTGTATCCAAATCCTCGGCGTCATATCCGGCCATCACATCGAGCATCAGCGCAATGTCGGCAACCGAGCGCGCGAACGGCCCGACATGATCGAGGCTGCGCGACAGCGGCAGCACACCCGTACGCGACACGAGCCCGTGGCTTGGCTTCATCGCGAACACGCCGCAAAACGCCGCAGGCCGGATAATCGAGCCGTTGGTCTGGGTACCGATTGTCGCGGGCACCATACCGGCCGCCACCGCGGCCGCCGAGCCCGAAGACGAACCGCCGGGCGTGCGCTCCAGGTCGCGCGGATTGCGCGTCTTGCCGGGATGGAAATAGGCGAATTCGGTCGTCACCGTCTTGCCGACAATCACCGCACCGGCCGCCCGCAAGCGGGACACGACGGTCGCGTCCGCGCGCGGCCGGCGGCCGGAAAGAAACTTGCTGCCGCACTCGGTCGGATAATCGGCGGTGTCGATGATGTCCTTGACCGCGATCGGAACGCCATGCAGCGGCCCAATCGGACGGCCGCTGCGGCGCCAGGTGTCGCATTCACGCGCCTGCGCCAGCGCCTGGTCGGGATCGAGATGGGCGAAGGCGCCGACCGCCTCCTCAGTCGCGGCGATGCGGTCAAGGCAGGCCGCCGTCACCTCTTCGGATGAAACGGCGCTGTCGGCAATTTTAGCCGCCACTTCCGTCGCGGTCAGCACTGAAAGATCGGCGGCAGCCAAGATGTCACTTCCCGTAGAGATATTCCGGCAGCCAAAGCGTCATGCCCGGCCAGATGTACATGAAGACCATACACACAATCACGATCAGCATGTAGGGCATCATACCGCTGAATATCTGGTTGAGCGTGACGTGCTTGGGCGCGACGCCCTTGAGATAGAACGCCGACATCGCGACCGGCGGCGACAGGAACGCCGCCTGCAGGTTCACGAACACCAGCACGCCCCACAGCACCGGATCAATGTTAAAGTGCTTGAGCAACGGCAGGAAGATCGGAACAAAAATCACGATGATTTCGGTCCATTCCAGCGGCCAGCCTAGCACGAAGATGATCGCCTGCGACAGGATCATGAACTGGATGGGCGTCATATTGAGCGACAGCACCCATTGCTCGACCAGCGCCTGGCCGCCGAGAATGGCGAACACGCCGGAGAACAGCGCCGAGCCGACGAACAGCCAGCACACCATCGCCGTGGTCTTGGCGGTCAGGAAGACCGCCTCCTTGGTGCGTTTCCAGTCGAGGGTTCTGGCCTGAACCGCCAGCAGGAACGCGCCGGCGGCGCCGACACCGGCCGACTCGGTCGCCGTCGTGATGCCGAACAGGATCACGGCCAAAACGACGACGGTGAGAATGCCGAGCGGCATGATCGACGTCGACAGCAGCTTGATGACTTCAAGCCGGTCGGCATTGAGCCGCCAATAATAGCGTGCCTGCCATCCGAGGCAGACCAGCGCGATGATGCCGAAGTAAAGATAGAAGCCGTCCGGCGGTCCCAGTTCGGCGGGTGACGACTCCTTCGGCGCCAGTCCAGGCGACCCCAGTTGCTGCACGCCCTCGACCACTTCCTGGACGGCCACCTGCTGGTGAATGACGACGTACCACCAGGTCAGCCACAGCGTGCCGGCGACGATGATGAAAGGCACCAGCGAATACGCGAAGTTCTTGAGCAGCATCAGATAATTGACGCGGCCTTTGTCGGTCTGGATCGCCAGCGCGCGCGAGGGCGAAACCAGCGCGGTCATCAGGCCTAGGAAGAAATTACCCGAATAAGCCGCCTGAAATTTACGCATCCAGTCCGGCACCGGAACGCGCGTCAGTTCTTCCGGCAGTGGCGGGGCGATCTTCGGATTAATGATCGCCCAGCCGATGATGTAGACGAGATAGAGGAACGACAGGAAGAATCCCGGAAACATCGCCGCGGCGTAGAGCTTGACGACCGACTGGCCGGCCACCGCCGCGTAAACGATGATCATTACCGATGGTGGAATGAGAATGCCGAGCGTGCCGCCCGCGGTAATGACACCGGCCGCGAGTTTCACATCGTAGCCGGCCTTGAGCATCGGGTTGAACGCGATGACGCCCATCAGCACGACGACCGCGCCCACCAGGCCGGATGCGATACCCCAGAATGTGCAGACGATCAACGTCGCAACCGCGAGCGAGGCCGGCACTTTGCGGAACGCGAGTTGGATCGAATAGAACATCTTGTCGACCAGCGCGCCGCGTTCCATCACGTATCCCATCAATACGAACAACGGGATCGAAACCAGTACGTCGTTGGTCATCGCGCCGTACGTGCGCTGGACCATCAGGTCGAATACCTTGTTGTCGCTCAATGTCTGATGGGGAACGTAAAACGCGATGTAGCCGAAGAACATTCCGAGGCCCATCAGCGTGAAGGCGGTCGGGAAGCCCATCATGATCACGACGACGATGAGGCAAAGCATCGTCAATCCAAGGGCGGGATCGCTCATTTTTGAAGGTCTCCACCCATGCCGCGCTGGCGCGCCACTTCATCGATTTCCTTGGCGCGCTCGATCGCGATCTTGCGCGATTCCTCATCGACGTATTCGCTGTTCGCGAGTTGCTCTTCGATGACGTCGATTTCCGCGACGTCCTTGAGCCGGCTCGGCCACTGGCCGGTCTTGAGGCAGTATAAGCAGCGGACGATTTCGGCGATGCCCTGGATCATCACCAGCACGCCAGCCAGCGGAATCATGAATTTGAATTGCCAGACCGGCGGGCCGTCCGCCGTCACCGTCGAATGCTCGCCGATATTCCACGACTCAACGGCGAACACCCAGCCGGAATAAATCAGCGCGGCGATGCCGGGGATAAAAAAAGCGATGTAGAGAACGACATCGAGCGAGGCCTGCACGCGCGGCCGCATCGAGCTGTAGAGGAAGTCGCCACGCACATGCGCGTTCTGCGCCAGCGTATAGGCGCCGCACAGCATGAACAGCGTGCCGTAGATCATGTTGTCGAGGTCGAAAATCCACGAGGTCGGCGCGTTCAAGAGGTACCTCTTGAACACCTCGATGCAGACGACGCTCATCAGAATCACGATAAACCAGGCAAACGCCTTGCCGACCCACGTGCTGAGTTCGTCTATGGCGTACAGGAACCTTTGGACGGTCATTGGTCGGCGCCCCCCAGCGTCGAGATCGGGAACAACAAAGCACCATTCCGTCGCCCGGCGGAATGATGCTTTGCCTGTTCAGTAAGCCGTCAGATCGGCTTCTTGGCGTTCGGTCCGAAGTAGTGATCGAACACCATTTTCCGGCTGACGACCGTGTCCTGCTCCCACTGCGTCGCGCGCCTAGCGAACGCGATCTGGGATTCGATGATCTTCTTGAAGATGGCGTTTTCGCCGGCTTTTTTCTTCGCCACGTCGTCGTACACCTCGAGCTGGCGCCTGAGGACCGAGTCCGGTGTCTTGTAGAACTTGACGTTGTCCTTGGTCTGCAACTCGACATAATCCTTGGAGTAGCGGTCGATCGCCTTCCAGGACATGTCCTGCGAAGCGGCTTCGACCCCACTCGCGATCAGAGCCCGCATCTTGGCCGGCAGCGCGTCGAACTTGGTTTTGTTGAACGATATCTCCATCTGCTCGGCGTTCTGGTGATAGCTTTGCAGCATGCAGATTTTCGAGACGTCGGCGAATCCGAGCACGCGATCGGACGTCGCGTTGTTGAATTCCGCCGCTTCGATCAGGCCGCGATCCATCGCCGCGACGATTTCGCCGCCCGGCAATGCGTTGACCGCGGCGCCCATCGCCTGGAACACGTCGACCGACAGGCCGACAGTGCGGAACTTGAGGCCCTTGAAGTCATCGGGCTTGGTGATGGGCCTTTTGTACCAGCCAAGCGGCTGGGTCGGCATCGGTCCATACGGGAACGAGACGACGTTAGCGCCGATCGTTGTGAAGATTTCCTGGAGCAGTTCCTTGCCGCCGCCGTATTTATGCCAGGACAGCAGCATGTTGGCGTCCATCGCGTAGGCGGGGCCCGAGCCCCACAGCGCCAGCGCGGTTTGTTTGCCGTAGTGATAGACGAGCACGCCGTGACCGCCGTCGAGCACGCCCTTGGAGACGGCGTCGAGCAATTGGAACGCGGGCACCACCGCGCCGGCCGGAAGCACTTCTATCTTCAGGTCGCCGCCCGTCATGTCGTTGACGCGCTTGCCAAAATCGAGAGCGTATTCGTGGAAGATGTCTTTCGACGGCCATGTGCTCTGAAAGCGCATGCTGATCGGGCCTTGGGCCTTTACGACCGTCGGCGCCATAACAGCCGCCACGGTCGCAGTCGCCGCGCCGCCGAGGAATTTCCGGCGGGTAGAATTCGATTCCTTTTCTTGAAATTCTTGCGTGCTCATTGGTCGCCCCCTTGAGCTTGCGTTTCTAGTTTAAGCGTTTCTCCCTATTCACGGTGATAAACACCGCCACTTGAAAGATAGTCTGTATTTATTTTCATCCCCCGACAAGACCCCTCGGCCCCCGAAAGCGGCCGGCGCAGTCCGGTCGCGGGGCGCAGTCCCAAGTCCGGCTTTGCGGATTTTCCACGCAAATGCGCGCGGCTAGGTCTGAAACGTAGTCAGGTAACGGCAATTGTCCGGTGGGCCGCGCGAGCCGCGGCGACGATCAGGCGGCGGATTTGCCCGCGCCGGCCAGCTTGTTGACCAGTTCGGTGTCCTTGGCGAGGTCGGCCGCCTTGCCGGAATAGACCACCTTGCCGTCATCGAGGATGTAGGCGCGGTCGGCGATTGAGAGTGACAGCGGCGCATTCTGCTCGATCAGCAGCACCGAGAGCCCATCGTCGCGCATGCGCCGCACCACCTGCATGACCTCGCGCACGATCAGCGGCGCCAGCCCCTGGCTCGGTTCATCCAGCAGCATGATGCTCGGGTTGAGCAGCAGCGGCCGCGCGATCGACAGCATTTCCTGTTCGCCGCCCGACAACTGGCGGCCGAGTTGCGACTTGCGTTCGGCGAGCCGCGGAAAAAGTTTCAGCACGCTGTCGAGATTCCAGGGGCCCGGGCGCGCCTGCGGCACTTTGAGATTTTCCAGGACCGTCAAGCTGCCGAAAATCTTGCGGCCTTCCGGCACGTAACCGACCCCGAGCCCGGCAATCCGGTGCGCCGGCCAATGCGTGGTGTCCTTGCCAAAAATCTCGATCTTGCCCTGGCGCGGTGGCGTCAGCCCGACCAGGCTGCGCACGGTCGTGGTCTTGCCGGCGCCGTTGCGCCCCAGCACCGCGACGATCTCGCCTTCGTTCACCTCGAGCGAGATGCCGTGCAGGATGTGACTCTTGCCGTAGAACGTGTGGATGTCGGTAGCGCGAAGCACGCTGGTCATTCGATCGATCCCAGATAGGCGGCCCGCACTTTCGGATCCGACGAGATCACTTCCGGCGTGCCCTGCGCCAGCACACGGCCCTGATCGAGCACGGTGATGTGCTGAGCGATGCCGAACACGATATCCATGTCGTGCTCGATGAACAAAATACTCATGCCCTGATCTTGATGCAGCCGCCGAATCAGGTCGACCATGTGATCGGTTTCGGTATCGCCCATGCCGGCGGTCGGCTCATCGAGCAACAGCAACCGCGGCCTGATGCTGAGCGCGACGGCGACCTCGACCACCCGTTGGTCGCCGTGCGCCAGTTCGCCGACCGTGCGGTTGCTCTTGCCGTTGAGCTTGACGATCCCGATCAGCTCATCGACCCGCCGGTTCACGGCCGCGCGCTCGCTGCGGCTGATCCAGGGTCTTGAATTGAGCCCGGCGGCGGTTTCGACGCCGACGCGGATGTTCTCGAACACGCTGAGATCGGGAAGAATCTCGGTGATCTGGAAGGTGCGCACGATACCCATGGCGACGCGACGCACGATGGTCTGCTGGGTGATGTCCTCGGCTTCGAACATCACCTGGCCGTGGGTGGGCGACAACAGCCCGCTGATCAGGTTGAAAAACGTGGTCTTGCCGGCGCCGTTCGGGCCGATCACGGCTCGCAGTTCGCCGGCGGCCATGCTGAACGAGACGCCATCGACGGCCTTGAGCGTGCCGAAGTGCTTCGACACATTTTCCATGCGCAGGAACGACGAAGCTGCGCCGGAGACCGCGGCGGCAGCGGGTTTCTGGGCGAGCGCGGCGGTCATATCGCCTCCGCCCGCCGATTGAAGATGCCGAGCACGCCCTTCGGAAACAGCAGCACGATCAGCACGAAAATCATGCCGATGAAGGTCATCCAGTTGGCGGTGACGCTCGACAGATAGTCCTGGGCCACCACGAAGATGATGACGCCGATCAGCGGGCCGAAGAAACTGCGCATGCCGCCGAGCACGATCATGATCACGAAATTGCCGGACAGGATCCAGTGCAGGTCCTGCGGCGAGGCAAAATTGAATAGCATGGCGTTCAGCGTTCCGGCGAACGCGGTGATGAACCCCGCCACCGCGAACGCCGCCCACACATAACGCTCGACCCGGACGCCAAGAAACTCCATGCGGCGCCGGTTCTCACGGATCGCCACGAAGGTATGGCCGAGCGGGGACTGCAAGATCGTCCACATCACGGCGACGGCGATGGTGAAACAGATCAGCACCAGATAATAGAAATTGGTGCCGTTGAGCGGGATGGTGAAGCTGCCGAGGTGGATGTCCTGGCGTCCGAATCCAGCGAGCCCGTCCTCGCCGCCGGTCACCTCGTTCCAGCGCACCATTACGAAATAGAATAACTGGCCGATCGCGATCGTGATCATCGCGAAATAGATGCCGCGACGGCGCATCACCAGCGGTCCGAGCAGCGTAGCGGCAAGGCCGCCGACCAGCGTGCCGATTACGATGGCGAGCGGAGTGCTCGGCGCCAGATATTTCAGCGTCATGCCCGCGCCATACGCGCCCAGCCCGAAATAAGCGGCCTGTCCGAACGACAGTCCGCCGGTGAAACCGAGCACGATGTTGAGGCCCATGGTCGCGATGGCGTAGATCAAGACCTTGGAACCGAGCGCGGTGTAGCCGCCGATCAACGGCAGCCAAAACGGCAATGTCACGAGGGCGAGCCACATCGCCGCGACGGAAACGATGCGCTTCATTCGAACAGCCCCTCTTCGCCAAACAGGCCGCGCGGCCGCACCACCAGCACGATCAGCATCATCAGGTAGATCACCGCTTCACTCGCAGCCGGGTAATAGGTCGTCGTAATACCCGCCGCCAAACCGATGATGAGGCCGCCAAGCACGGCGCCGAACAGGCTGCCGACGCCGCCGATGATGATGGCGACGAAACTGGGCATCAGCAGGCTGTTGCCCATCGGCGGCGTCAGGCCGAGCACGCCGGAGGCGAGCACGCCGGCAAGGCCCGCGAAGATGCAGCCGAAGCCGAAATTGAGAGCGCGCAGCCTGTAGATGTTGACGCCGAGCGCCGAGGTGGTCTCGAGATCGCGGATGCCGGCGCGGATGCGAATGCCGAGCAGCGTATAGCGCAGCAACAGGTAAAGGCCGATCGCCGCCGAGGCGGTGATTGCCATCACGAACAGCCGATAGCCGGTAATGAAGAAATAGACCTCGCTGACCGGCGCATTGATGATGTCGGGCACTTCCTGCGGCAGACCCTGCGGGCCCCAGATCGTACGGGTCATGTCCTCAATGATCAGGGCGAGCCCGAAGGTAAGCAGCAGGCTGTAGATCGGATCGGTGCGCTGATAGATCGGCCGGATCAGAATGCGCTCGACAATCAGGCCGATCGCGCCAGCCAGCACCGGGCCGGCAACCAGAGCGCCCCAGAAGCCAAGATAAGGCGTGAGCGTATAGGCGAGATAGGCGCCGATGACGAGAAAGCCGCCATGCGCCATGTTAATCACGGAATTCAGACTTAGGATCAGCGCCAAACCGAGTGCCATCAGCGCGTAGAACACGCCCTGGATCAGCCCGTTGAAGGCATTGAAAAGCAGAAGCTCCATCGTTGGCCCGTCGCCCCTCGTTATTTCAAAGACACAGTCTTAAACCGCACCGCGCCACCCTCCGGAGAGGACGGCGCGGTCGGTTCGTTCGCGAAAAAACCTTAGCGCATTATGCCGGATAGTCGAGCTTGCACCCGATGTCCTTGATCGGCAGTGCGATCTTGTCGCCCGCCACGATGTCCGCCACCTTGAACATCTTCGGATAGACGCCATCGGGTATGATCTCGCCGGGGAACTCGCTCGACATCAGTTGGTGATCGCCGGGCCGGAAGTAGACCTTGTTCGGCTGCAGCTTGACCTCCGGCGGCAGTTCGAGGCCCTCCAACGCCTTGGCGACCTTCACCGACTCGACCGATTTCGCCTTGTTGGCGCCCATCGCGATCGCGTGCAGGCCGGCGTAGCCGAACCAGGTGCGTGCGCTCGGCCAGGTGCCGTCGGGGTTGGCCTTCTGATAGGCGGCGACGAACTCCTTGACATGCGGCGTGTTCGGCTGATCCCAGTACCATTCCAGCGTCCACCAGCCCTGCTTGGCCTCCTTCGGCAGTGCACGCAGCACTTCGAGCTCGCTCAACCCGCCGCCGATGGCGAACTTCTTCATCAGGCCGAACTGCGCGGCCTGCTTCATGCAGTTCACCAGGTCCTGGCCGTCGACGAGCAGGACGAGCACGTCCGGCTTCGACTGCTGCGCCTTGATCAGGTAGGACGAGAAATCGGTTGTGCCGAGCGGCGACAGCGAGTTGCCGAGCACCTTGCCGCCGAAGCCTTCCAGCAGCTTGGCGTAGGCCGCCTGGAGCGTGTGGCCGTAAGCATAATCCGGCGTGATGAAGTACCACTTGCCGCCGAATTTCTTGTAGAGCGTGTCGGCCAGACCGGCCGCCAGCATGTAGGTCGTGGTGCAAATGCGGAACGTGGTCCAATGGCACTGCGTGCCGGTGACCGGATCGGTGTGACCGCCGGTGACCATGTAGAGCTTGCCCTTTTCGTGCGCGACCTGATTGACGGAGAGCGCGGTGGCCGACGACACAGCACCCATCAGGAAGTCAACTTTGTCCTGCTCGATCAGCTTGTGCGCCTTCTGCGCCGCAAGGCCAGCGTTGGCGCCTTCGTCTTCGATCAGCAACTCGACCTTGCGGCCGACGATGCCGCCCTTAGCGTTGACTTCGGCGAGCGCCATCTTTGCGCCGCGCAACTCACTGTCGCCCTCGGCGGCGTAAGTGCCGGTGAGCGGATCGTGCATGCCGATTTTGATCGCCGTTTCGCCCTGCGCGAAGCTCAGTATCGGCGGTGAAAATATCGTCGAAGCGCCGAATGCCGCGCCCGTCTTGATGAGCGTCCGGCGGTCGAACGGCGTCGTGAAAATCTTTCTTGTCATTTATGTTCCTCCTCCCGTGAACGGCATGGACTGCCGTTTTCAAAATAAAATGGGATACAAGTCTACGATTCGGGCGCCCTACGGGCGCTCGATTGCGCATACTGTCTCCCCTGCCGAACATACTAGTGTGAGGCGCCCGCGCCGCGCAAGTTGTAAAGCGAACTTTGAAACGCCATGTTGTCGCGCGATTGCCGTTTTCAATCTTCCAATTGGTTGGGCACGGCTGGCGACGTGCCAGGAATTTTCTCATTGCGAGGCGCCATATGTCCTCTTAAGCCATTAGAACTAAAATAGAATCGTGGCGGCCAACCGGCTTCGGCTGGTTCGAGTTCTACCTCGGCAATCCCATAGGAGACGGCTCGTGAACGGTATTCTCTCGACGCTCGCCACCGTGTGGCGAATTGCTGTCCCTTATTTCCGATCCGAAGACCGCTGGGCCGGCCGGTTGCTGCTGGCGGCGGTTATCGCCATTGAGCTGGCGATCGTCGGCCTGACGGTTCTGATCAACTCCTGGAATAACGCGTTCTACAACGCCTTGCAGGACCGCAATTGGGACGTCTTCGTTTATCAGCTCGGTTATTTTTGCGTGCTGGCGGCGGCATTCATCCTGCTCGCGGTGTACCAGCTCTATCTCAATCAATGGCTGCAAATCCGCTGGCGGCGCTGGCTGACTGCCAATTATCTCGAACGCTGGCTCGATCACGCCACGCACTACCGCATGCAATTAGTCGGTGACGCGGCCGACAACCCGGACCAGCGCATCGCGGAGGACGTCAAGCAGTTCATCGATGCCGGGCCGACCGGCATCGGTATCATGCCGATCGGGCTGGGCCTTTTGAATTCGGTGGTGACGCTCGCTTCCTTCGCCGTGATCTTGTGGAATTTGTCGAACGCGGCGCCGCTCACCCTGTTCGGCATGGGCTATTCCATCCCCGGCTATTTATTCTGGGCGGCGCTGCTATACGCGGTGGTCGGCACAACGCTTACACATTGGATCGGCCGGCCGCTGATCGCGCTAAATTTCACGCAGCAGCGCTACGAAGCCGACTTCCGTTTTAATCTGGTGCGGGTGCGCGAAAACGCCGAACAGATCGCGCTTTTGGAGGGCGAGCACGCCGAACGCACGCGCCTGCTCGGCCGCTTCGGCAGCGTCGTCGCCAATTGGATGACGATCATGACGCGGCAGAAAAAGCTGACCTTCCTGACCGCCGGCTACGGCCAGGCCGCGGTGGTGTTTCCCTTCATCATGGCGAGCCCGGCTTATTTCGCCAACAAGATCCAGCTCGGCGGGTTGATGCAGACGGCGAGCGCTTTCGGCAGCGTGCAGTCGGCCTTTTCCTATTTCGTCGACGCCTATCGCCGCATCGCCGAATGGCTGGCAGTGGTCGAGCGGCTCGACGGCTTCGACCAGGCGATATTGGCGGCCGGCAATCTTGCCCATACGCCGCCCGTGGTCGAACTGGCGCCCAGCGACGGCGCCACCGTCGCCTTCAAGGATCTGGTGTTGCGGCTGCCGAACGGCGCGCCGCTCGTCAATGCCACCGACATCTCGATCGCGGCCGGCGACAAAGTGCTGGTCAACGGGCCGTCCGGCTCGGGCAAGTCGACGCTGTTCCGCGCGCTCGCCGGCATCTGGCCATTCGGCTCTGGCACCATCGAGGTGCCGAAGAATGCCAAAGTGATGCTGCTGCCGCAGCGACCGTATTTTCCGATCGCGCCGCTCGCCGCCGCGGTCGCCTATCCGGCCGAGCCCGGCACCTTCGATGGCGCGAAGCTGGCCGAATTGATCGCGGCGGTCGGGTTGACGGACCTGGCCGGGCGGATCGAGGAAGAAGCGCATTGGAACCGGATTCTGTCGCTAGGCGAGCAGCAGCGCCTCGGCATCGTGCGTGCGATATTGCATGCGCCGGATTACCTGTTCCTCGACGAAGCCACCGCTTCGCTCGACGAGGCGGCCGAGGCCGCCGTCTACCGGCTGATCGAAGAGCGGCTCAAGAACACGACCTTGGTGTCGATCGGCCATCGCTCGACGCTGGCGGCGTTTCATCGCCGGCGGCTCACGTTCAAGCGCGAGGGCGACCGCTTTTGGCTGCGCGATGTCGGCGCGGCGCAGGCGGCCGAGTAATTCAGCGAGCGAAGCTGCAAATGCAATCGGACGGCGGTCCTTTCAGGAACCGCCGCCCGTTGCAGCCGAAGAAGCAGAAATCGGCCTACACTATCCTACTTGAGAGCGCCCAGCGTGGTGTCGAACTTGAGGGTCGCGACGAACACGCCCTTACACAGGTTCGAAGTGCTGCCATTCGACGGGGTCGAGATGCACTGAGTCGCCGTATTCGGCGCGTTGGTGTCCCAATAGCGCAGGTCGAGGGTCATCGCCTTGTAGGCAAAAGCAACGCCGACGTTGTACTGCGTGTAATCGACGAAGCCGATGCCAACAGCGGTGAGGCCGCCGCCGTAGGTCTGGCGGCCGATCTCAGCCGACAGCGTGGTGGCGATTCCCGCCGGCATGAACTGCGGCAGGGTGATCGCGGCGGCGCCCGAGTAGTAGGTGCCCGAGACGCCCGAATTGCCGAAGTTGTCGCCGGTGTAGACCGAGCCGCTCAGGGTCAGCCAATCGGTGAGCTTGAACGACGGCTTGGCGTAGAACTCGCCATAGTTGATGCTGGTGTTGAGCGAGACCGGTGCAATGCCGGCCGGGCCCGGATAGGCGTAGTAGACGTAGCCGATGTCGAGGCCGAACTGGCCGAAGCTGAAGCGGCCGCCGACGCTGTTGTCGAATTCGGCGTTGGCGAAGCCTGAGTACAGGCTCGAACCCCAGACGCCGGCATAGAGGGTCAGCCACGGCGTCGCGGTGAAGTCGAGTTCGGTATAGCCCTGCACCGCCGGGGTGTGGTTGGACTGCGAGATACCGCGCAACATGTAGTCGCTGGTCAGCGCGGCGCCGAAGGCGATATCCCACGGCGACGGCGCGGGCGCCGGTGCCTTCATCGCCTTGACCGGCATATCCGCCGCGAAGGCGGGCATAGCAGCCGAGACTGCCAGCGCCGCGAGAACGGAAAACACAACTTTCTTCATAGGACCCTGCCCCTTTTAATTTCGATCGACCTGCTGCCGATACAAAAAAGCTCGTCACATTTGCGTACTAAGGATTCCAAACCCGGCTTGGCTGCGATCGACCCGTACGCAAAAAAGGACGCGCATTACCGGTGAATTTACATCTCCCGGAATCGTTTCCAGCAAGCCGAAAACATCAGCAATTGCTGCCTTTTTAGGCGTTTGCGGGTTCTGTCGAAAAGAATGCAGCGCACTGTTGCGCCGATGTCACAATTTCCGTGGGAAGGCGACAGCCGAAAAGCGGCTGGGCGGCCGTCGGACCCTAAACGGCAAAGGGGCCCCCAATGGCAAGCGATCCAGTTTCCCGATGGGCAGGATCAGGCCGCCGCCTTCTTGCGGTTGGCGGCGAGCATCTCGTCGACCAGCGCGACGCCGGCGTCGATCACCGGGTGGCTGAGGCCCTTCTGCTTGGCGATCAACTGCACCAGCTTGTCGGCCCGTTCGATATTGGGCGCGCCGTTGAACAAGGCGCGCGCGGCCGAAGCCGGACGCGTCAGGCTTTCGGCGGCGGCGGCATATTTCTCAAACGGCACCAGATCGGACGGCTTGGCGCCGAGCTTCACGCACAGGTCGAACACGAAATTATAGACCGAGCGCGATTCCTCAAGGTTGGTGTGCACCGCTTCCTTGGCCGTGCGCATGCCGTCTTTGGTGATGCAGCGGTAGTTGCCGGCCAGAAGCATCGACCATTTGGCCAGCGGCACGAAAATCGAATCGTAGACCTTCAACTTGACCGGCAGTTCGATCTTGCCTTCCGGCGCATCGAAGCGGGCGGCGTCCACGTCCTTCTCGAGTTGCTTGAGGATCGCCGTATCCGCGTCGCTGTCGAAGCGGGCGCATTTGAAATTGGTCGGCAGCGTCACCAGAAGCTCGTTGGCCTTGCCGTCGGGCGGACGGATCGCCTGCGGGTCGGGGCTGTTGAGCGTGATCTTTTTCGGATCGAAAGAATCCCACACGGTGGCATCGGTATAGGCGGCCTTGAGCGGCTCGTAGTCGAGGCCGGGGATGCGCTTGATATACGGCAGCGGCGGCATGTTCATGATCGACATGCACGGCACTTTTGACTTGCCGACGGCGTCGAGCAATTCGCGCACGCCGGGCGAGCGGTATTGCGGCTCCTGCATGCACAGGCCGATGAGGTCGTATTGTTTCGGATCGACACCGGCGGCCGGCCCCGCCGTCACCTTGCCTGGGAGCTTAACCGACTCCAGCAGCACCGGTTCGGCACGGCCGCGGATCGGCAACTTCACCTTGAAACCTTCGGCGTTGATCAAATCGGCTTCGGCCGGCAAGCAGACCAGATGGATCGAATGTCCGCCGAACAAAAGCTTGGAGGCCAATAGCGACCCGTAGGACGCGCCCATCAAAAGGATTTTTTGTGCCGGCATAACGCAGTGCTCCCTTATCGCTAATCACGGAAATTCGGTTGAGTTCCGGCCCGCGCGGACCGGCAAGACCGCATACTAGGCGCGCAAGGCCATCGATACAATCGGGGGCGCGCGGCTCGTTCCGCCAAGGCGCGAAGGTCTTCTGCCCACCGGCATAAAAACGGCTGCGCGCGATCGGTTTCGCGCGCAGCCGCCAAAGCCGAATGGCCGTGCTGACTACTGTTCCGTCTTGCCGCCGCCAAACAGGCCGCCAAAAGTCGGCATGATCGAGCCGGATCCCATCAGCGACGCCGGCTTCGGCGCAGCTTTCTTCTTGGCTTTCCTGGCGGTCTTCTTCACCGCCTTCTTGGTCTTCTTCATCCCCTTTTTCTTTTTCGCTGGGGCTGATTTTTTCGACTTCTTGGATTTCGCCGCTTTCTTCTTCTTCGCCATGATCGACCTCCCGATCGGTTCAGAGAAACGCAAATTCCGACATTTTCATCGACGCCTTGATCGTCAACTAAATCGACTCAACCAACTCGGCAACCATAACCCATCTCCAGCTCAGTTTGCGCCTGCCTCGCCTTTGCGGGCGAGCGATTCCGGCATCGGACCGCCGGTCGCCCAGTCGATCAACTCGACCGTATGGACTACCGGGACGGCCGTGCCGGACGCGATCTGAGTCATACAGCCGATATTTCCGGCCGCGATCACATCCGGCGCCAGTCTTTCGATGTTGCTGACCTTGCGGTCCCGCAGCCGGTTAGCTATCGCCGGCTGAAGAATGTTGTAGGTGCCCGCCGAGCCGCAACACAAATGACCCTCCGCCACATCTTTGACGACAAATCCAAACTTGCAAAGTAATTCTTTCGGCGCAAGCGTCACCTTCTGCCCATGTTGCAGCGAACAAGCGGCATGATAGGCGACCGTCAGGCCCGGCGGCGAAGGCTGCGGCGCGATGTCGAGCGTCGCCAGATATTCGGTGATGTCTTTCGCCAGGGCCGACACCCTCGCCGCCTTCTCGGCATAGGCCGGATCGGTGCGCAACATGAAGCCATAATCCTTGATCGTGGTCCCGCAGCCGGAAACCGTGATTAGGATGGCGTCCACGCCTTCGCCCTCGATTTCACGGGTCCAGGCGTCGATCAGGCCGCGGGCCTGCGCCAGCGCCTCGTCCTCACGCCCCATATGGTGCACGAGCGAGCCGCAGCAGGCATCGCCCTGCGCCACCACCACCTCGATGCCGTTGCGGTTAAGCACCCGGATCGCCGCCGCGTTGGTCGACGGCGCCAGCACCGGGCCGATGCAGCCGGCGAGCAGCGCCACCCGACCGCGCCTTATGCCTGCCGCCGGATAGACGATGCCGGTTTCCGCCGGCGGCGCCGGCAGCCGCGCCGGAGCCAGCCGCAACATGGCAGCCAACCGCTTGAGGCCGAGCGCATTGAGCACCGGCGCGAACGGCTTGCCGAAAAAACCAGCCACCACGGCGAGGCGGAATAGCGCCGGGTTCGGCAACACCCGCGCCAAAAGGCCGCGGATGAAACGGTCGCCGAGCGGGCGTCGGTAGGTCTTCTCGATGCGCTCGCGGGCGTGATCGACCAGATGCATGTAATTCACGCCCGAGGGGCAGGTGGTCATGCAGGCCAGGCATGAGAGGCAGCGGTCGATGTGCTTGACCACCTCTTTGGTCGCCGGGTGGTCGTGCTCGAGCATTTCCTTGATCAGGTAAATGCGCCCGCGTGGGCTATCGAGCTCGTCGCCGAGCAGCACATACGTCGGACAAGTGGCGGTGCAAAAGCCGCAATGCACGCAAGCGCGCAGAATCTTCTCCGATTCGACGTTCTGCGGGTCCATGAGTTGCGTGAGCGAGAAGGTGGTTTGCATTTGCTTTTATTTATACCCCCGCCCACATGCGGCCGGGATTGAGCACGCCTTTCGGATCGAAGCCTTCCTTGACGCGTTTCGACAGCGCGGCAAGGCCCGCCTCCTGGGGTTCAAACACATCGACCGAGGCACGCAGCGAGGCCGGTGCGCGCACCAAGGTGGCATGGCCGCCGAGTTCGGCGACCGCGCGCCGCACGGAGCCGGCATCGGCTTCGTCCTCGAACGGCATGGCGATCCAGATCAGACCGCCGCCCCAGTCGTAGAACATCTGCGCCGCCGGCGTAATCAGATCGACCAGCCGGTGCGCCTGGCGCGGCGCGGTCGAAACCCGCCAGAGCGGCCGCATGCGCGCGCTCTCGGTGGCGAAAGGTTTCACCTGCCGCACGCTTTGCCACAGCGCCTTCGATTCTTTTTCATCGAGCAGAGCCACAGGGCCGAATTCTTTCAGCAGCGCCGCGAGCGCTTCTTTCCGATGCGCGACCGAGGGCGCGACGCCTTCCAGCCGCAAGACGGTTGTCGCCTCCGGCTTCGGCAAGCCGTCGAAGTAAGACGCGATGTGGTCGGGCAGGTGCGCCGCGGCCGACACGTCGCACGAAGAGCCCATCGCGGCGGCCATGGCGGCACAGGCCTGCGCATCGTCGAGGCCTTCGATCAAGATGGTCACCTGCGTTTCCGGTTTCGGCAGCACCTTGACCGTCACGTCGGTCATGGCGGCGAGCGTGCCGAAGGAGCCGGCCAGCACCTTGCACATGTCGTAGCCGGTGACGTTCTTGACCACGCGCCCGCCCGACTTGATGGTTTCGGCGCGGCCGGTCACCGCGGTGACGCCGAGGAAATGATCGCGGGCGGCGCCCGACTTGATGCGCCGCGGGCCGGAGAGATTGGCCGCAATCGTCCCGCCGATGGTGCCCTGCTCCGGCTCGTTGCCCAGCAGCGGGCCGTACTCCATCGGCTCGAAATCAAGTTGCTGGTTGTTCTTATCGAGCAGCGCCTCGATTTCAGATAACGGCGTGCCCGCTTTCGCCGACAGCACCAGTTCGGCCGGCTCATAAAGCGTCACGCCAGCAAGTCCCGACAGGTCGAGCGTGATGTCGGTCTGACACGGCCGCCCAAGCGCGCGCTTGGTGCCGTGCCCGACCAGCTCCAGCGCCTTCTCGTGTCCAAGCGCCCAGCGCACGGCGTCTTCGACCTCTTTCGCGTCGCGTGGTTTGAGGGTATCGGTCACAAGTTTTCCCAAGGTTGCTTGCGCGCGCCGTGCCTGATACGCAGCACGACGGCCTCGTCGCCGACAATCCTATAGAAGATCAGATAGGGAAAACGAACCATGGGAATTCGACGCACGCCCGGCCGTTCGTCGATCTCCTGAAATCCGTCTGGAAACTGACCGATACGTTCGCCGATTTCCTCGACTCGCCGTTGCAACGTTCTCGCCGCCTTCGGGTTGATCTTATTCAGTTCGGCCAGGATGCGATCCAATTGCCCCGCCGCTCGCTTAGTGAACCGAACTCGCATTGCCTAGCGATATTTTGCAAAGATGGCCTCAACCTCTTTTTCGCTGGCGAGTTCGCCACGCGCCAGTTCGGCCAGCGCCTCGTCGATGTCTTTCAATTCCTCCGGTGTCGCACGATAGACACCGTGACGGCGCGCCTCGATTTCGAGCGCGGCTTGCGCCAAATCTTCTTGATCCTCGTCGGACCAGTTTTCGACGCGGGCGAACATTTTCTCTAGGTGAATGTTCATGGTCTCATCTTATCACATTTGTTCGATCGTCAAACCTACTCATTCCGCCGCCGCCGCGCGCGCGGCCACGAAAGCCGGCATGATCTCGCGCGCGAAGCGGCGCAATTGCTCGGCCCCGCCGGCGAGCGTCAGCAGAATGTATTCGACCTTGGCCTTCTGCAACGATGTCAGCATGTCGGCGATCTGGTCCGGCGTGCCATAAAGCGCGTGTTCCTCGGTCGCGCCCTTTTTGTCGGCATACGCCATCACATGCGACCCGGACGCGCCGTCGCGCTTGCCGTCGGGCGCGCGCGCGGCATCGACCGTGCGCTTGGTGTAGGCGGCCTGGCGGGCGAGCGCCTCCTGCTTATCGGCCTCGTCTCTGGCGATGTAGAGCTGGCGCGCGACTGTCACCTGCATCGGGTGGAACGGACGGCCGGCTGCTTCGCGTGCCGATTTATAAACCGCGATGCGTTCGCCTAGCGTCTCGGGCGAGGCGTATTGATCGAGGATCAGATTAAAGCCGCGCTCGCCCGCGCGCCTGATCGAATGCGGATTGCCGGCCGCCACCCAATAAGGCGGATGCGGACGTTGCGACGGCGGCGGCTCGACCACGATATCGTCAAACTTCCAGAAGCGGCCGTGATGCGAGAAACGCTCGCGGCTAACAAAGGATTTGGTCATCAGTTCGAGCGCTTCTTCGAAACGCGCTTCCGCTTCCTCCGGTGCGATGGCAAAGCCCTTGAACTCGCCATGCCGGTAACCTTTGCCGATGCCGAAATCGAAACGTCCGTTTGACAGAAGATCGAGCGTCGCCACCTGCTCGGCCAGCAGCACCGGATTATGCCAGGGCAACACCAGCACCGCCGTGCCGAGCCGCAGCGTGGTCGTGCGCATGGCGAGCGCCGTCAGCAGCATCGGCGTCGCCGAAATCTGATTCCAGCCGGTGAAGTGATGTTCGACCGAGAAGCTCGAATAAAGCCCAAGCGCTTCCGCCTCGACGTTGAAGTCGAGAAAATCGCGGAAGCCCTGCCCCGTTTCGGGGCCGAGCGCGCCGCTGTCGGCTTTGGGCGAACAGAACAGACCGAATTGCATTACGACTCCAACACTAAATCAAAACCTCGGAATATCCGGGAATGGCACTTTGCCGCCGGAGATGTGCATACGACCTAACTCAGCGCACCGGTGTAACACGGGAAACACCTTGCCTGGATTGAGCAGGCCCTTGGCGTCGAAGGCGCATTTCACGCGTTGCTGAGCGGCGAGATCAATCTCGGAAAACATCACCGGCATCAGGTCGCGTTTCTCGACGCCGACGCCGTGCTCGCCGGTCAAGACGCCGCCAACCTCGACGCAGAGCCTTAAGATGTCGGAGCCGAAAGCCTCGGCGCGGTCGAGTTCGCCCGGCTTGTTGGAGTCATACAAAATGAGCGGATGCAGGTTTCCGTCGCCGGCGTGAAACACATTAGCGACGCGCAGATCGTATTTCGCTGACAATTCCTTCATGCGTGCCAGCACCTTCGGCAATTGCGCGCGCGGAATTGTGCCGTCCATGCAGTAATAATCCGGCGAGATGCGCCCGACCGCGGGGAACGCCGCTTTGCGTCCGGCCCAGAACAGCAGACGCTCCTGCTCCGATTGCGAGACTTTGCACGAAACCGCGCGGCAATCTTTCGCGATTTTCTCGACGCGCTCGATCAAATGATCGACTTCTTTCGCCGGCCCGTCCAGTTCGACGATCAACAGCGCCTCGACGTCGAGCGGATAGCCGGCATGCACGAATTCCTCGACCGCGTGAATGGCCGGCTTGTCCATCATCTCCATGCCGCCGGGAATAATGCCGGAGCCGATGATCGCCGACACGCATTCGCCGGCGTCTTCCGAACTTGGGAAGCCGACCAGTACCGCGCGCGCGGTTTCCGGTTTCTTTAACAGCCGCACCGTCACCTCGGTGACGACGCCGAGCAATCCTTCCGAGCCGATGATCAGCCCGAGCAGATCGTAGCCTTCGCTATCGAGGTGCTTGCCGCCGATACGCAGCACCTCGCCGGTGATCAGCACGATCTCGCAGCCGAGCACGTTGTTCGTCGTCATGCCGTATTTCAGGCAATGCACGCCGCCGGAATTTTCCGCCACATTGCCGCCGATGGTGCAGGCAATTTGCGAGGACGGATCGGGCGCGTAATAAAACCCAGCATCTGCGACCGCGGTAGAGACCGCCAGATTGGTCACGCCCGGCTCTACCACCGCGACGCGGTTGTCGAAGTCGATTTCCCTGATGCGGTTGAACTTGGCCATGCCGAGCAGCACGCCGTCTTCGAGCGGCAGCGCGCCGCCTGAGAGCGAAGTCCCCGCGCCGCGCGGCACCACCTTGATGCCCTCGGCGTGGCAATAGGCGAGCACTTGGCTAACCTGCTCAGTCGTCTCCGGCAGCACCACCACCATCGGCAACTGGCGATAGGCGGTCAGCCCATCGGTTTCGAACGGCTTCATCTCGCGTGTCGTCGCGATCACGCCCTCGCCCGGCACCATGCTACGCAGGGCTTTGACGATCGCCTCGCGCCGGGCCAGCACCGCGCCATCCGCTTCCGGCATCCGCACCGACATTGAGCAATTCTCCCGGCCATTGTCTTACGCGACGATAACAGCCATTTCATGGTTGACACAGGCGCTTGGCAATCGCATTCAGAAAATGGAATATACACAGCGTGATGGCCTCGCGGCGTAGAAAAGACGACAGGGAGTGAGAGATGAAGATGGCATTCGTTATCGGCGTGGCAGTCCTGGCCGCGACGGCGCAGGCGGCACGGGCACAGGATCTCGCCGCCGGTGAGGCCTCCTTCAAAAAATGCTTTCCCTGCCACTCGGTCGGCGAAGGCGCCAAGAACAAAGTCGGCCCCGAGCTCAATGGCCTCGACGGACGCCATTCCGGCAGCGCGCCGGGCTATTCCTATTCCGACGCCAACAAGAATTCCGGCATTGTCTGGAACGAAAAGGAATTCCTCGATTACATCAAGGACCCGCGCGTCAAGATCAAAGGCACCAAGATGATCTTCCCCGGCATCAAAAACGAGACCGAGGCGAAAAATCTATGGGCCTATCTCGCCTCGTTCGGGCCGGACGGCAAAAAGAAGTAAGACGCCAGCCGGCCGCGCGGACGTCCGGAACCATCCGGGCCGCGCGCCAGTTGACCTTGGTCAATGCGCTTAGATGGGGGCGGGCATATTCACGATAACCGGGATTTTTTCACAACTGGCCAAGCGGGGTCTCGTCATGATCAAAGACATTATCGTCAATCTCGGGCTGGGCGCGAAAGACCCGGCCGGTGAATTCGCCATATCGGTCGCCGACGCCTTTGGCGCCCACCTGCTCGGGCTCGCCTATTCCTATGATCCGGTCATTCCCGGCATGGTGATGGGCGGCATTCCGCCGCAGTTCATCGACAGCCAGCGCGCCGAATCCGACCTGAAGGCGGGCAACGCCGTTTCCCGCTTCGAGGCTTCCGCCAAACGCGCCGGCATTTCGGCCGAGACCCGCACGCTTAATTCCAGCGTCTCCGGCGCCGCCGATACGTTCGGGCGGCTCGCCCGCCGTTTCGATCTGGTTATGGTCGGGCAGACCGAAGCCGGGCAATCGATGCCGGACGAAGTGATCGACGAAGCCGCCTTGTTTGAGTCGGGCCGGCCGGTGGTGTTCGTGCCCTATATCCAGCAGGCCGGCTTGAAGCTCGACCGCGTCATGCTGTGCTGGGACGGCAGCCGCGCCGCCACGCGCGCCATCGCCGACAGCCTGCCCTTCCTGCAAAAAGCCAAACAGGTCGAAATCGTCATGATCGCCGGCAAGGCCGACAAGGGCGTGGAGATTGCCGGCGTCGATCTTGGCCAGCATCTTGCTCGTCACAGACTGAAAGTCGATGTCAAGCGCATTACCTCGGTCGATATCGACGTTGCCTCGACGATTCTGTCCCACGCCTCGGATTCGAATGCTGACATGATCGTGATGGGCGGTTACGGCCACTCGCGCCTGCGCGAATTCGTGCTCGGCGGCGTGACCAAGTCGATCCTCGACACCATGACGGTGCCGGTGCTGATGTCGCATTAGATGTCGCGGGCGCCGCAACCAGCGTAAGATGATGGAATGCTCGAACGCCACGTCACGCTGCGCGACGGTGAAATGGTACTGCTACGGCCGCTGACGGTGGCCGACGCCGCGCTTTATCCCGACTTCCTCAACGAAGTCACGCGCGACGATCTGCGCTTGCGCTTTTTCGCGGCGATGAATGAGGTCAGTCCCGAACTGATCGACAAGCTCATCCATTACGATCCGGACAAGACGATGGCCTTCATCGCCATCGAGGAAAAGACCGGCCGCATGCTCGGCGTCGTGCGCCTGCATGACGAGGACAGCGGCGCGGCCGGTGAATTCGCCATTCTTTTGCGTTCGCATCTCAAAGGCCAGGGCCTCGGCTGGCAGATGATGCGGCACATGATCGCCAATGCCAAAGCCAAGGGGCTGAAAGCCGTGCGCGGGCAGGTGCTGACGGACAACACCACCATGCTGCAAATGTGCGGCGAACTTGGCTTTCATGCCTCCGACGATCCGGACGAGCCCGGCGTCAAATTGGTCGAGCTGCCGCTCGATGAGGTGCCGGCCGAGGCGATGGCCTAGGGCGCGAACTCATGACCATGTCCGGTTCAGCGGCTAATGCCCGCGTCTTGGCGATGGGTATAAATCAGGTCGGACAATCTCATCGCAGCCTCAGGATTGGGGCGCCGCATCCCACTTCGGCTTCATCTCCCTGCCCCACATCTTGGGGTCTTCTTCGTGCATCTTTTTCATTTTCTCCGCGACGTCAGGATGCTTGTCCATGACGTGAGCGGTCATCTTCTTGACCATTTCCTCCCACGTCTCGGCCGAAAGCTTCTGATCGCAAGCGCCACCAAGCTCACGGCACGTCATCGTCTTCATGGTTTTCTCCACAATTGATGCGAAGAAAAAACGTCGGTTTCATCTTTTGGTTCCGCTTAGCGGCGGGCGCAACGTGATCGCGTCCTAACTCGGCAACACCACCTGCGCCACCAGCCCGCGCGCCCGCGCATCGACCACGCCAAGCGCGCGCAGGGCTAATAGCGTCGCCGTCTGCACCGCCTCGCGCGCGCTGGCAGCATCGTCGTAGCTCGGCGCCAGCGGGCCGAGCAGCCCTTCCATCAGCGCGCCGACCAGCGCGGGCGCGGCCACGCGCGCATCTTGCTCGGGTAGGTGACTGCCTTTGATGGCGATGCCGATGCGCGCTTCCAGTTGGGCGGCGAGCGACTGGCGGAAATCGAGCCGCATGGCGTCGACTTCCGCGTCGATAGCTTCGCCCATCACCGCCCAGGCCAGCCGCCGCTCGGCCAGAGCGCGCGCGGCAAAGGTTGCAATAGTGGCGGCGAGCGCCGACAGCGGCCCGGGCGCTTCGTCGCCGGCCGCCTGCATGGCATCGAGCTCGCGTCCGGCCACCGCCGCCACCAGTTCGGCGATCAGGTCGGCTTTGGACGGGAAGTAACGGTAGACCGTGCCGGCGGCGATGCTGGCGCGCTCCGCCACCGCCGCGATTTGCACCGCCGCCATGCCGCCCTCACCGGCAAGCGCAGTGGCGGCGTCGAGGATCGACTGCTCGCGCGCGGCGAGCCGCCGGACGACCGTCTCGGTGCGGCGATAGGGCATGCAATGAGTGAATGGTGATTCAGGCAGAAGAAGCAAGTGCCTGATGTCCCTCCCCCGCGAGCACTTGCGAGTGGTGGGGAGGGACAGGGGTGGGGGCAAACTTTAAGATCGGTGGCTGGATATTGGCCCCCACCCCGGTTCGCATTGCTGACGCAACGCGAACCGACCCTCCCCCACCGCTTCGCGGGGGGAGGGAAAAAGATCACCGCGCGCCGCTCTTGCCGCCGCCGCTCGCCAGCGACTTTTCGCGAATGGCGGTGAGCGTCATCGTCGGCGTGATCGCTTCCGGATCGACCTTCAAGTGGATGATCGACGGCAGACCCGACTTCTGCGCCGCCGCGAAGGCCGCCGGAAAATCCGCGGATTTTTCTACCAGCACTCCGAAGCCGCCGAAGGCTTTGGCATAGGCGACAAAGTCCGGGTTCTTCAATTCTGTCGCCACCACGCGGCCGGGATAATCGCGCTCCTGATGCATGCGGATGGTGCCGTAGAGCCCATTGTCCGACAGAACCACGATCACCGGCAATTTGTATTGCACGGCGGTGGCGAAATCGCTGCCGGTCATCAGGAAGTCGCCGTCGCCGGCGACGCAGACCACGGCGCGGTCCGGGTGCAGCGTTTTCATCGCTAGCGCCGCCGGAAATCCATAACCCATCGAGCCCGAGGTCGGCCCGACATGCGTCGCGTATTTACGGAAGCGATAGAAGCGATGGATCCAGGTGGCGAAATTACCGGCGCCATTGGTGATGATCGAATCCGGCGCGAGATTATCGCGTAGCCATACCATGATCTCACCGAGATTGACGCCGCCGGGGACCGGCGTCGCCTTGTCGGTCCAAGCGAGAAAGTCGGCGTGCGCGATGTCGCTCTCGCCTTTCCAGGCGATTTCATTTGGCGGCTGCAAGCCTTCAAGCGCGGCGCAGAACGCCGTCGGCGAGGCGTTGATCGCGAGCGTCGGATGATAGACCCGGCCCAACTCGTCGGCGCCCGGATGCACGTGCACCAGTTTCATCTGCGGTTCGGGAATATCGAAGGCGGTATAACTCTGCGACGACATCTCGCTCATGCGGTCGCCGATCAACAGCACCAAGTCCGCGCCCTTGACGCGCGCCAACAGTTTCGGGTTCGGTCCGATGCCGAAGTCGCCAGCGTAACAAGGATGAGCTGAGTCGAACAGATGCCCGCGCCGGAACGTGGTCGCGACCGGCAACGCGAAGCGCTCGGCAAAGCGGTGCATCGCAGCCCAGGCCGTTTCCGACCAACGGCTGCCGCCGATCAGCGCGATCGGACGCTTGGCCGCCCACAACATCTTCTGCAAGCGGCTCATGTCGGTTAAACCCGGCCAGGTTTCCACCGGCTCGAAGGCAGTCGCATTCGGCGTGAGGGCCCGCTCGGTCAGCATGTCTTCCGGCAGCGCGATCACCACCGGCCCGGGCCGTCCATTGCACGCGGTGTGGAATGCGCGCGACACGATTTCCGGAATGCGCGAAGGATCGTCGATCTCGGTCGCCCATTTGGCGAGACCGCCGAACACGTCGCGGTAATCCAATTCCTGAAACGCCTCACGCTCGCGCATATGACGGCCGACCTGGCCGACGAACATGATCATCGGCGAAGAATCCTGCCGCGCGATGTGAATGCCGGCCGAGGCGTTAGTGGCGCCCGGCCCGCGGGTGACAAAGCAGATGCCGGGACGGACGGTCGTCTTGCCGACCGCTTCCGCCATCATGGCGGCGGTGCTCTCGTGCCGGCAGACGGTGAGCGCGATTTCGCTGTGATCGTTAAAGGCGTCGAGAGCGGCCAGATAGCTTTCGCCCGGCACGCAGAACACGTGGCGGACGCCCTGGATCGCCAACTGGTCGATGAGAATTTCGCCGCCCGTGCGGGTGCCGTCGTTTGAGCGCATGCAGACAGGCTCCGATGAAAGCTGCATCCCGGGTCGGCAGCACGGCGTTGCACGCCGCGCTGCGCCCGGGACAAGACGGTTACTTATGAATCTTCGCCTTCGGGATCGGCGGCGACCACGCGGTCGGGATCATCAGCGTATTCTTCTGCTCGATGATGTGGCCGGCCTTGGCGTTCTCGGCGATATAGACCTTCCAATCTGGGTCCTGCGCCATGCGGCCGCGCTTTTCCTCGCGGTCGGCGGCGCTTTCGTAAACCCAGATATGGGTGAAGGTGTTGAGCTCGCCGGTCTCCGCCACCGCGTAGCAGAGCGGCTCGCCCATATAGCGAAGCTGCACCGGATAGCCATGCTGCTGGTACAGCGCGAGTTGCGCCGGAACGCGCCCCGGCAATGTCTTGTAGGTCCGAACGTCGAGTAGCATGGATAGCTCTCCCCTTCATGATCCTTAATCAGGCCGCTTGCTGGGCGGCGATGCGCGCACTCTCCCGGCGGAAGGCGTGCCGGTCAAGGGAGGAAAAGCGCGGGCAAGAGCATTTTCCGGCGAAGCGGGAACCGGTTCGTCGTAGAAAATGCGATCAAACGAGGAATCTAAGGCGCCGTCTCGCGCGTGGCCGCCTTGTCCGTGACCGCATGGTCGGAGCGCTGCTCGGCCGGCTTATTGTAATACGAAAGATTGCTGGCGCTGTTGACCAGCGCCAGATGCGAAAAGGCCTGCGGAAAATTTCCCACCAGCTGACGCGTGCGCGGCTCGTATTCCTCGCTCAACAGGCCGAGATCGTTGCGCAGCGTGAGCAGCCGCTCGAACAGACGGCGGGCGTCGTCGCCGCGCCCAATCATCAAAAGCGCGTCGGCGAGCCAGAAGCTGCACGCCAGGAACAGGCCCTCGCCTGCCGGCAGGCCATCGTCGGTCTTGCCGGAATCGTAACGCGACACCAGACCGTCGACCGTCAATTCGCGCTCGACCGCCTCGATCGTCGAGCGCACACGCTTATCCTCCGGCGGCAGGAAGCCGAGCGCCGGCAACAGCAACAGGCTGGCATCGAGCTGCTTGCCGCCATAGGTCTGCACGAAGTGGCCGCGCTCGGCATCGAAGCCGCGCTCGCAAACGTCGTCGTGGATACGTTTGCGCAGCATGCGCCAATGGGCCACCGGACCTTCCAGATTGTGCGCCTCGGCGCTTTTGATGGCGCGGTCGAAGGCGACCCAGGCCATCACCTTTGAATAAGTGAAATGCTGCCGGCCCCCGCGCACTTCCCAGATGCCTTCGTCCGGCTGCGTCCAGATATTTTCCAGATGCGCAAGCATGGCACGTTCGAGATCCCAGCCGGCCTCGTGATGCCCGAGGCCGCCGCGGCGTGCCTGATGCAGGGCGTCCATCACCTCGCCGAAAATATCGAGCTGTAACTGGTTATGCGCGGCATTGCCGATGCGCACCGGCTTGGAATTCGCGTAGCCCGGCAACCACGGAACTTCCCATTCGGTCAACCGCCGCTCGCCGCGAATGCCGTACATGATCTGAATCTGGTGCGGACTGCCGGCGGCGGCTCGCAAGAGCCAGTCGCGCCACATCTGCGCCTCGTCGTAATAGCCGCTGTTCATCAGCGCCAGTAACGTGAGCGTCGCGTCGCGCAGCCAGCAGAAGCGATAGTCCCAGTTGCGCACGCCGCCGAAACATTCCGGCAGCGAGGTGGTCGGCGCCGCCACCATGCCGCCAGTCGGCGCGTAAGTGAGCGCCTTGAGCGTAATGAGCGAGCGCGTCACCGCCTCGTCATAGGGACCGGAGATTTTGTTGCGGGCGCTCCACTCGCGCCAATATTTCTCGGTCGCTTCCAGTTCGCGTTCGACGTCGACCGGATCCGGCAGATCCTTGTGCGAGAGCGCATAAGACAGACTGAAGCTGCGCCGGTCGCCGGCGAAAATCGTAAAATCGACGACGGTCGTGAAGCCCTCGCCGCGAAACGGCATCGACGAGCGCAACACCGCCATGTCGGGGCCCGACACCGCGCGCAAGGTATTGTCGCCGATGCGCGTCACCCACGGCACCGAGGCGCCGTAACCGAAACGCAAAATCAACTCGCCGTGCAATTCAATACGTCCGCGCTCCCCGACCAGCAGCCGCAGCAGATGCGAATTCTGTTCGCGCGGCGGCATGAAGTCGATCAGAGTGGCGGCACCCTCCTCGGTTTCGAAGCGCGTCTCCAGGATGAGCGTATTCGGCCGGTAGCGGCGGGTGATCTTTGTTGCTTTATGTTTCGGTCCGATCAGCCAGCGGCCATGCTCGGGCGTGCCGAGCAGCGCGGCGAAGCAGGCATCGCTATCGAAGCGCGGCCAGCACAGCCAGTCGATCGAACCTTCGCGCGACACCAGCGCGGCGCTGCCGAGGTCGCCGATCATGGCATAGTCTTCGATGCGGGCGGTGCCCTTAGCTTTTGCAATCATTGTTCGCAATCACTTTTCATGATTATTTTTCACGATCACTTTTAACGATTATTGCGCGGTGAAATCCAGAATGACCTTGATGTCGCCGTCGCGATGCTCGAATGCCTCGTGCCAGCGCGACAGCGGCACCCGCCGCGTAATCAGCCGCGCCAGCCATTTCCGGTCGGCCTTGGCGAGCGCTTCGGCCGCGTCGCGATAATGCTGCCGGTTGGCGTTGACGGTACCGAAGATCGCCTGATTCTCCAGCACCATCGTCCGGTTGAATTGACCGGCATCGAACGGCGTCTTGTGACCGCCCGCCGAAACGCCGGCAAAGCAGATGACACCGGGCGGGCTGGAATGTTTCAAGACCTCGAGGATCACCGGATCGGCGCCGGTGCATTCCATGACGATGTCGGCTTTGAGATCGCCGAGATCGCCGGCGTGATAGGTCGCGCCCAGCGCGCGCGAAAGCTCGGGCTTCAACCCTTTGTCGTTACGGTCGAGAATGTGCAGCTCAAGCCCAAGCTGCGCGCCCATCATCGCCGCCAGCAGGCCGATCGGTCCGGCCCCCGTGATCAGAACCGTGCGCGGTCGCCAGGACGGGCTGCGTCTGCCGATGCGTAAGCTCTGCTCCCAGGCTTTGGCGACGACGCTGGTCGGCTCCATCAGCACGCCCAGCATGTCGAGCGCGGGATCGATCTTGACCACGAAGTCGGGATCGATACGCCACTCTTCGCTGCCGTAGCCGTTGCGCTCCTTGATGCCGCGCTCGGTATATTGGCCGTTGTGGCACATGTCCCACTCGCCTGCCGCGCAAGCCGGACAGGGCAGCGGGTCGGGCCGCCGCACGATGCCGACCACCAGATCGCCCTTCGACACGCCGCTACCGGCCGGGGCCTGCTCGACGCGGCCGAGCGATTCGTGTCCGAGAATGAGACGCTGTTCCCCGGGAGGGGCAGCGCCGTAATCGCCGCGGATGATCTCGCGGTCGGTGCCGCACACGCCCAGCGCCAGCGCGCGCACCAGCACATCGCCGTCGCTTGCCGGCGGCGCGGGTACTTCGTCGAGTTTGATGGAATCGGCTTTGCCGGGAAGCACCGTGAGGGCGCGCATGGTTAAATCCGCATGTCGCCGCCCGGTATCGGGAAACATAAGGGCGGCTGCTTTTTATTCAACCCTTTCGCCACCCTTTCCGTTCCCGCCGCAAGACTCGAGCCCAAGACCTGAAACCAAGACCTGAGACCAAGACCTGATCGTTAATGCGCGATAGGTGTTAGTCTGCATTGAGGCGCCAATGACACTCGCAGGCGACGCACAGGCCGCAACGATCGACTTTCTCGAACGCGCCGAAACCCACGGCGGCGGGAAGGTGCGGCGGATCGACACCCATGCGGCCTCGGTATTTCTGAGCGCCGAACGCGCGCTCAAGATCAAGCGCGCGGTGCGTTTTGCCTTCCTCGACTATTCGACGCTAGCCAAGCGCAAGGCCGCCTGCGAGGCCGAGATCGAGGTCAACAAACCTTACGCGCCCCAGATTTATCGCGGCGTGGTGGCGATCACGCGCGCGCGCGATGGCGGGCTTGAAATCGGCGGCCAAGGGGACGAACAAGGCGAGCCGGTCGAATACGCGGTCGATATGAACCGCTTCGACGAAACACAGACGCTCGACCATCTCGCGGAAGGCGGCACGCTCGACGAGACGCTTGTCGGCAAGCTCGGCCGCGCGGTGGCGCTGGCGCATGGCAAGGCGCCCGCTGTCAAAGACGCAGACTTTGCGGCTACACTCGACGAGATCGTCCGGCAGAACGAAGACGAACTGCGGCAGAAGCCGGAGCTGTTCGCGCCGGATGAGGTCAAAGCGCTGTCCGCCGCGACCCGCGCCGCGCTCGAACGGTTGCGCCCGCTGCTCAAGAAGCGCGAGCGCGAAGGTTATGTTCGCCGCTGCCATGGCGATCTGCATCTCGGCAACATCGTCCTGATCGGCGGCGCACCGGTATTGTTCGACGCCATCGAGTTCGATCGTAAGCTCGCCACCATCGATCTCTATTACGACCTCGCCTTCCTGCTGATGGACCTGATCGAGCGCGATCTGACGCCGCTCGCCAACATCGTGCTCAACCGCACTATCGGAGAACGCAACGACGACCGCGATCTCGACGCACTCGCTCTATTGCCCTTGTTCATGTCGCTGCGCGCCGCCATTCGCGCCAAGGTCACGGCCGCGCGTCCCAAGCGCGACGCGAGCACGGAAAAAAGCGCGCGTGACTATTTCGCGCTGGCGCGACGCCTGCTTAAACCGGCAAAGCCGATGCTCGTCGCCACCGGCGGCCTGTCCGGCACCGGCAAGTCGCTGCTGGCGCGCGCGCTTAGCCCCGAGGTCATGCCGCTTCCCGGCGCGATCCTGCTGCGCAGTGACGTCATCCGCAAAGCGCTGTTCGGCAAATCCGAAACCGACAAATTACCGCCGGAGGTCTATACCGCCGAAGTCACGTCGCGCGTCTATGCCGTGCTTGCCGCGCGGGCGCGCCGCGTGCTTGCCGCCGGGCATTCGGCCATTGCCGACGCGGTCTTCGCCCGCCCGGACGAGCGCGCGGCCATTCAGCAAATCGCACCGGACGCCTTCCACGGCCTCTTTCTGACCGCCGATCTTGCCACGCGCATCGCCCGCGTCGGCCGCCGCAAAAACGACGCGTCCGATGCCGATGAAACAATCGCGCGCGCGCAGGAACAATACGATCTCGGCGCGCTCGACTGGCAAAAGGTCGATGCCGCCGGCACGCCGGAGGAGACGCTGGCGCAGGCGAAGAAGGCGCTTGGCTTCTCAATTGTCATTCCGGGGCGCGAGTGAAACGAGCGAACCCGGAATGACCGGAAACCAGCCATGCAGCCCGCGCCCCGCAGCCCCGCCGCGCTCCCCCTTGGCTTGCCGGGCCAAAACCATGCATAGCTTCGCACTGTTTGCCTTCTCACCCCGCCGGATCCCGTTATGATCGCCGACACCATTCGCAGAAAGTTTTCCGCGCGCCAGTTCGCGGTCTTTCTGGTTGGCTTCTGCTGCTTCATCAATCTCTATTCGCCGCAGCCGATCCTGCCGCTGCTGTCGGCCGAATTCGGCGCCAGCGCGGCCGAAGTCGCCAATATCGTCACCGCCGGCACGCTTTCGGTGGCGCTGATGGCGCCATTCGCCGGCACCGTCGCCGACGTGCTCGGCCGCAAGCATGTGATCGTCACCGCCATGCTGGTGCTGACGATCCCGACGCTGATGGCGGCATTTGCGTCGTCGCTCGGCTCGCTGGTGTTCTGGCGCTTTATGCAAGGCCTGGTGATGCCGCCGATCTTTGCCGTCACGATTGCCTATATCGGCGAGGAATGGCCGCGGCGCGAAGCCACCACCGCCGCCGGCATTTACTCGTCGGGCTCGAGCCTCGGCGGCTTTAGCGGCCGCCTGCTCACCGGCATTCTTGCCGATGCGATCGGCTGGCGCGGCGGATTTGCCGCGCTGGCGGCGTTAACGCTGGTTGGCGCGCTGGGGGTGATGTTCCTTCTGCCGCGCGAGAAAAATTTCGTGCGCTCCGAGGGGCTGATCGCGTCCGGCAAGCAGATGCTCCGGCATTTCCGCAACAAGCAACTGGTTGCGACTTACGCGGTCGGCTTCGGCGTGCTGTTTAATTTCATCGCCATTTTCACCTTCATCAGCTTCCGGCTGGCGGCGCCGCCGTATTCGCTTTCCGCCAGCGTGCTCGGCCTGATTTTCGTCGTTTATCTTGCAGGCTCGGCGCTATCACCACTGTCCGGCTGGGTGGTCACGCGCTTTGGACGCCGCCGCTTCGTGGTCGCCAATCTCATGGTGTGGATGATCGGCATCGCATTGACGCTCGCTGGACCGCTTTGGCTGATTTTGCTCGGGCTCACGCTATGCGCCGCCTGCGGTCTGCTCACCCAGGCGATTTCCACCGGCTATGTCACCATCACCGCGCAAGCCGGACGCTCCTCGGCGGTCGGCCTCTACGTGACCAGCTTTTATCTCGGCGGCAGTTTCGGCGGCGCGCTCGGCGGCGCTGCCTGGACGCTCGGCGGCTGGCCGGCCTGCGCGGCGATGGTGGCGGCGATGCTGCTGTTGATGGCGAGCGTCGTCTATTTCGCCTGGACGCCGCGCGTGCCGTCCGCGCCTGCGACCACGCCGATCGAGCCGCCTTGAGCGGTTCGGTGCCAGAGCGGGACATAGCCTTTCGCTAACACGGTAATAATCGCCGGCGGCGTCAGCACATCTACCGTGATGCCGCGCGGACGTTTTCGCACTTCCGCATAGCCCTCCGGCGTCCAACGCAGCAGATGTTTGCCGCGCACGGCGTAAGCTTCGCCATCGCGCGCGATCATTGCGCCGTCCGGCAGCGTGTTGATGTCTCGACGATGCAAACGCTTTGATTTACCGTCCAGCCGCTCGCGATGCAGAACAATGTCCATCTCGGGAGCTCTGTGTTTGCCGGGAAATTTCGCCGCAAACGAAAGCGCCGCCTGCCGGCGGCACTCGAAACAAGGCCGGTGCCCGGCTGCGAAAGCCGTCACCTCATCGAGAAAAAATAGTTCGGTGTAATAGCGACCCCAGACATCGCGCTGGCGATTCTTGAATTCGAGCACGCAGCAGATCCACTGCTTCGACGCCCAGCGCCGTTTCAAGTGACGCTGGTCGTCATGAATACGTCCACCGCGATTACCCATCAGCGTCCCGCGCGCGGACGTCGCGAACAATTCGCCGAAGGGTGAGACGCGGTTTTGCAGCGGCATGCGGCGACGATAGCAAAAATGTGGGCGTGCTAAAGGCCCAGCGCAAATACCGCCGCGCGCGACAATCTTAGCCAAGGCAGGATGGCTGTCGTGGAGAAATGGGCAAAGCGGTCGAGGTCGGCCACGGCATCGCGCGACCATTCGACATTCATTGCTTATCCCAGGGTCGAAATTCCGGCGTCTCCCAGGTCTGCAACCAACGCTCGACGTCGGCATGCGGGATGGTAGTCCCACCGCGCTCCACAGCGGACCAGCCCGGCGATTGTCGCATCGTCCACGGCCAACGGGACGAGTTCGGCAACAAGCTGGGCGACGCTTACGCCGCGTTCGCTAGAGCCTTTCCGGCTTTGATGGAATCAAAGCCGGGGCTCTAGCTTTTATTTTATCGCGTTTTCTTCACGCGAACCGGTACCCACTTCGCTCGAAAACGCTCTAGCACGATCGTTAAGTGCGTTCGCGGTTTCACTATCCACCTCGATGCTGCGAAGTTCCGCGCCCATGGCCGCATTAGCCCTGCGGCTGCGGCGCGACGTCGCCGGTCGGCGGCGGCGCGGAGCGCGGCTTGCCGGCCGGCGGCACCGCCGACGAGCGCGGCGTGCTCGGCTCGATCACGGTCTCGCGGTTCGGCCTGATGCCGTTGATCAGATCCTTGATCTCGTCGCCGGTCAGCGTTTCGAACTCGAGCAGGCCCTTGGCGAGGATTTCAAGATCGGCGCGCTTTTCGGTCAGGATCGTGCGCGCTTCTTCGAGGCCCGTCTCGACCAGCTTACGCACTTCGGAATCGATCTTGCGGTTGGTCTCTTCCGACACGTTCTGCTGGCGCGACACCTGATAGCCGAGGAACACCTCGTCGCCATTGTCGCCATAGGCGACCGGCCCGAGCGCATCGGACAGGCCCCAGCGCGTCACCATCATGCGCGCGAGCTTGGTGCCCTGCTCGATGTCGGAAGCCGCGCCCGAAGTCACCTTCTCCCTGCCGAACACCAATTCCTCGGCGACGCGGCCGGCCATGATGATGGCGAGACGCGAGGTCATCTGCTCGAGCGACATCGACAGCTTGTCGCGCTCGGGCAATTGCATGACCATGCCGAGCGCACGGCCGCGCGGAATGATCGTCGCCTTGTGCACCGGATCTGTCGCCTTGACGTTAATCGCGACCAGCGCGTGGCCGCCTTCATGATAGGCGGTCAGCATCTTTTCTTCGTCGGTCATCACGAGCGATTTACGCTCGGCGCCCATCATCACTTTGTCTTTGGCGTCTTCGAACTCGGCCTGCATGACCATGCGCTTATTGCGCCGCGCAGCCATCAGGGCCGCTTCGTTGACGAGATTGGCGAGATCGGCGCCGGAGAAGCCGGGTGTGCCGCGCGCGATCGTCTTCAGGTTCACGTCGGGTGCCAGTGGCACCTTCTTGACGTGCACCTTCAAAATATTTTCGCGGCCGACCACGTCGGGGTTCGGCACCACCACCTGCCGATCGAAACGGCCGGGACGCAGCAGCGCCGGGTCGAGCACGTCGGGACGATTGGTGGCGGCGATCAGGATGACGCCTTCGTTCGCCTCGAAGCCGTCCATCTCGACCAGCAACTGGTTGAGCGTCTGCTCGCGTTCGTCATTGCCGCCGCCGAGGCCGGCGCCACGATGACGGCCGACCGCGTCGATTTCGTCGATGAAGATGATGCAGGGCGCATTCTTCTTGGCCTGCTCGAACATATCGCGCACGCGCGATGCGCCGACGCCGACGAACATTTCGACGAAATCGGAACCTGAGATCGTGAAGAACGGCACATTGGCTTCACCGGCAACGGCACGGGCAATGAGCGTCTTGCCGGTACCGGGAGGGCCGACCAACAGCACGCCACGCGGAATACGTCCGCCCAAGCGCTGGAATTTGCCGGGGTCGCGCAGGAATTCGACGATTTCCGTCAAATCCTGTTTGGCTTCATCGACGCCGGCGACATCGTCAAAGGTCACGCGGCCATGCGACTCGGTCAAAAGCTTCGCGCGCGATTTGCCAAAGCCCATCGCCTTGCCGGCGCCGCCTTGCATCTGGCGCGACAGGAAGACCCAGACGCCAATGAGCGCAATAAACGGTAGCCACGACACCAGAAGCGACACGAACCACGGCACGTTGTCCGTCAGCGGCCGCGCGGTGATCGTGACGCCCTTGTTGTAGAGCTTCTGCACCAGGCCGGGATCGTTCGGCGCGTAGGTCGAGAATGCGGTGCCATTGGCGAAAGTGCCGTGGATTTCCGGGCCCTGGATCAGGACATCGCGCACGTGGCCCTGATCGACCTCGGACAAAAGCTGCGAGAACGAGATGTCTTGCGAACTGGTGCGCTGGCTCGGGTTTTGAAACAGCGTGAATAACGCGAGCAGCAGCAGGACGATAATCACCCAGAGGGCGAAATTGCGTAAATTAGCATTCATCGGGCGTTCCTACCCGCGGCGCTACCCAAAGCGCGGCGGGCCCTTGCAGTTGCCTATTATGCCGAAGGCCGTAAGCGATTACGTCCATCCCTTCCGCAATGTAGGCACCGCAAGCCTGCATGGAAAGGGTTCGAATCTCACATATCCTAGCGCTTTTTCGGCTTTTCCGTGTCGTCGAATCGCCATTTGGTTAAGGACTTGAAGCGCTCTTTGGCGGCGCCGGCCCGCCGTGGCGGCGCCGTTTCGACGGTAATCTGCCCTTTTGCCAGCGTCACAACAGCTCCGGCCAGGCTGCGCCGAAAGCTGCTGCCGGTCATTTGGGCAGTTTGGAGCGCCACCATCAGCGCCTCCAGCTTGCCAAGCTCGACCGGACCCTCGCTCCCCGCTTCGGCGAGCGCGCGCCCCAGGAGCCGCAACGCAATTTCGGCCGGCCGGCGGGCAAATCCAGTTGCGTTGAAGGCCGCCACGCCCTGCTTGTCCGGCAGGCGCAATTCGGCGGCTGCCCGGTCGACCGCCGCCTCGATTGCCCGGTCGGCACGCCGCAGGCGCTGCGCCAACAGCGAAAACCTGCGCGCATCGAGGCCCTCCTCGGCCAGGCGCGGCATCAGCGAGCGCAGCCGCGCGCGCGTGAACTTCACGTCGCGATTGGTCGGGTCGTCGGCGAATGCGATTTTTTCGGCCGCGAGCGTGGCGATCAGCCGCGCTTTTGGCATGTCGAGCAGAGGACGCGCGAGGCAAATTCCCGCGTCGCCCGGCAGCGGCGATAGTTTCTGCATCGCCGCCAAACCGGCCACGCCGCTGCCGCGCATCATGCGGATCATCACGGTCTCGGCCTGATCGTCGAGCGTATGCGCGGTCAAAACATGCGAGGCCTTCGCCGTGCGCGCGGCTTGCGCCAGCAAACGGTAGCGCGCCTCACGCGCGGCCTGCGGCAATCCGGTTTTCGGCTTTGGTCCGGTCCAGCGCAGCGTGCGATGCGCGATACCCAATGTGCGTGCGAGTTTCGCGACGTTCGCGGCTTCCGCCTTCGATTCCTTGCGCAGGCCGTGATCGACCGTCGCCGCGGTCAAGTCCGGACCGTGCTTGCGCGCGTTGCGCCAGCGCGCGGCGAGCCACATCAGCGCGGTCGAGTCGGGCCCGCCCGACACCGCCAGGATCAAGGCGTGCGCACTGGCGAAATCCGCGAAAAGAGATTTGGCCTCGGCGACCGAGACGGGCGCAGCGCGTGGCGACCCGTCAGCAGTGGACACGCTTGATTTCCTGCGTGACGCCGCGCTTCACGCTCGCCGACGCCTTCGGATATTTGCGGCCGACTTCGGAGAGCGTGGCGCAAGCGGCTTCTTTCTGATTAAGCGCGGCGAGTGACTGGCCGAGCCGCAATAGCGAATTCGGCGCCTTGCCGGTTTTCTCATGTTTGGTCGAAACCGCGAGGAAGGCTTCCGCCGCGTCGCGATATTTCTGACGCTGGTAGAGGCTCTCGCCCAGCCAATATTGCGCGTCCGGCACCAGGTTCTCGTTCGGATACTTGCGCATGAAATCGCGGAAAGCCTGCTCGGCCAGCGCGTAGTCCTTATGGAGAATGTAGCCGTAAGCCAGATCGTATTCGTCCTGCGGCTTGGCCGACGGCGGCAGCGTCGCGAGGCGCGCCGGCGGTTGCGGCGGCGGCCCCGCCACCTTGCGCGGGGGGCCGCCTTGAGGCGCCGCCGGCATCGGCTGCGTCGTCACCGGCTCCGCATTTGACATCGGCACGCCCGGAACGGAGTTCGCCGGCACAGGCGGCCGGTTGCCGGCGAGCGTCGAGAGATCGAGCGGCGCGCCGACGGCGCGTCCATTGGGTGCGCCGATCCCGGCATCGTTTTCCATTGGGACCGATGCATTGCCAAGCGTGCGCGGCGCGCCCGGCGCGTTCGGATGCTGCGACGGATCGAACACGTCGGAGCGGCGGCCGGATGGCGCTGACGGCGTCAGAGCGCCGGGCACGCCGGGCCGCACCATTGGCTGTTGATTGGGCTGTTG
>Ga0075522_10000138_pt1 | contig 46950 bp, 40 predicted proteins | sample NGEPerA_FD_74796 | JGI IMG/M metagenome (GOLD analysis project Ga0075522, IMG submission 74796) | Arctic peat soil microbial communities from the Barrow Environmental Observatory site, Barrow, Alaska, USA - NGEE PermafrostL2-A | ecosystem: Environmental > Terrestrial > Soil > Wetlands > Peat ... | reverse complement strand
TTTCGGCCTCCCGGCGCCCGCCCCCGCGAGCCGTCGTGGCCCCGCTCGTCGAGCAGGCCATCGCACCGCCCGCCAGGCCGGCCGAGCCGGCCCACCCGCCGCTTGCCCTGATCGGCGCCGTGGTCGGCGATGGGGACGCTATTGCGGTTTTCCTCGACCGGAGCAGTCAGAAGATTATCCGCCTCCGTCAGGGCGAGAACCATGGTGGCTGGATGCTGGATTCGGTCCAGCCGCGCGAGGTGACCTTGAAGAACGCCGACCGGAGCGAGGTCCTCGAACTCAAGCGGCAGGAGGTTCCCGCGGGTGCTGCCGGTGCTGCCGGCGGTCCCCTCGTTCCCGCCATGCCGGTGATGCCGGTCGCGGGCGGTACCGGCACTTCCTATGCGCCGTTCGTTCCGCGCGCGACACCCAAGCACGGCGAGGCGGACGGTCTGTAGAATCGGAAAGCGGGCGCGCGGCGCCGGCGCCCCGCCGCTATTTCCTCAGCATCGTCGCCAGGGCGTCGCATACTCGTTGCTGCTGGGCTTCGCTCAGGCCGAGCCACATCGGCAGCCGCACCAGGCGCTCCGACAGCGACGTCGTCAACGAAAGGTCCCCGTGTGCGCGGCCGAAGCGCTGACCTGCGGGCGAGGAATGCAGTGGGACATAGTGAAACACCGCGCCGATGTTGTTCTGTTTCAGGCCGTCGAGAACTGCATGCCGCGCGGTCGCCGATTGCAGCAGGATGTAATACATATGCCCGTTATGCCGGCAGTCGGCGGGAACGATCGGGCGACGGAGCAGGCCCTGCTGCTCGAGGCCGGCGAGCCTCTCGTGGTAACGCTGCCAGATCGCGAGCCGCTCGCGGGTGATGCGCTCGGCCTCCTCGAGCTGGGCCCAAAGGAAGGCCGCGGTGATCTCGTTCGGTAGGAATGACGAGCCGACATCCTGCCAGGTGTATTTATCGACCTCGCCGCGGAAGAACCGGCCGCGATCGGTGCCCTTCTCGCGCATGATTTCGGCGCGCATCACAAGCTCCGGATCGTTCACCAACAAACTGCCGGCCTCGCCCGCCATGATATTTTTGGTCTCGTGGAAGCTGAAGCTGCCGAGATCGCCGATAGCGCCGGGCGCACGGCCCTTGTAGCCCGCCATGATGGCCTGCGCCGCATCCTCGATGATCCGAAGACCGTGGCGCCGCGCGATCGCAACGATGGAATCCATTTCGCAGGACACGCCGGCGTAATGCACGGGCACGATGGCGCGCGTCCGCGGGGTGATCGCGGCCTCGATCAGCCGTTCGTCGAGGTTCAGGGTATCTTCGCGGATGTCGACGAATACCGGCACCGCGCCGCGCAAGACGAACGCGTTGGCCGTAGACACGAAGGTGTAGGAAGGCAGGATAACCTCGTCGCCGCTCTTGATGTCGAGCAGCAGCGCGGCGAGATCGAGCGCGGAGGTGCATGAATGGGTGAGCAGCGCCTTGGCGCAACCGGTCTGTTGCTCGATCCATTGATGACAGCGTCCGGTGAAGGGTCCATCGCCGGAAAGGTGATGGTTGCGGTGTGCCTCCGCCACATAGTCGAGCTCCTTGCCCGTCGCGTAAGGCCGGTTGAATGGAATATGCTCTGTACTCATCGTGTCAAAATCCGCCGGCCGAAGCTAGTTTCCAGTCGAGCTGGACATCGACCTTCAGGGGCAGGTTCTTCTCGCCATAATCGCCCACGGCGAGCCGCCACGTCGTCTCGGCGTTTTCCGAACCGGTCTGCGCAAAGCCAAGCCTTTCGAAATGGTCGCGAACCAGGCCATTCCTGGCGGTCGGAATGTAGCGCCCGACGATCTCGGTGATGCCCCGCAAGCGCGCTTGCTGGACAAGGTATTGCAGCAGCGCCTCCTCGACGCGTCTGCCGAGCACGCGGCAGGACATGATCCAGGTGTCGATCTCCCAGCATGGACCGGCCTGGCGACAGATGACGGCTGAAATCATCCCATTGTCACCGAAGATATCCGCGAGCCGTGCCTGGATCGTAAAGACATCGGGATTGGACCGGGTCGCCGCGATTTCGGCTTCGCTATAGCGCCGCGTCGTCAAATTGAACTGGTTCGATTTGGCGATCAACTGGGCGATCCGCTTGCGGCCCACGCTGTCGAACGGCGCGATCGACAGCGTCATGTCAAGCGAGAGAAGGTAGTCGTCATGATCGCCGATCCGCTCCATCTGCGAGGCGCGCAGCGCGTTCGCCTTGTAGAAACCGGCGCGAAGCTGGTCTTCCCTGGAGAAGCCCGCCTGCTCGAAATACCCGGCGGCCTGGAACACGGCCAGCCATTCGCTCGGGTCCTCAGGCAATTCAGGAACGGCGACCGCCGGCAGCGCGTCCCGGACGCGCTTGCGTTCGGCGGGGTTGTCGTCGAGGAACACGAAGGAATCGAGACCGAGGTCGATCGCGTCGGAAATTGCCTTGATGTTGGCCGCCTTGTCATCCCAGTTGACCCGGAACGCGACGATATCGTCTTCCCGGAGGATCATTTCGGGATGCCCTCGGAACGCCTCCAGCGCAATGGCCTCGTCGTTCTTCGAGGAAACGCACAGGATGATGCCGCGCTGCTTCAAGGACAGCGCCATCCGTTGCAGCGCCGCGTGAGCCTCTCCCAGCGGGCTGCCGCTGCCAAGCGCAAGACCTTCGATGCCGTCGTCGCCGACGATACCGCCCCACATCGTGTTGTCGAGATCGAGCACCAGCACGCGGCGCGACCGGCCCATCTGCGCCGCGATGATCCGCATCAGGTTGTCGGCATAGAGCGGGACCATGACGGTCGCGAACGGGTATTTCGCGGCATACCAGTAACGGCCGGCCGACCATGCCGCGCGTCCGACCAGGCTCGCGAGCGCATCGACGTCCAGCACCAGCCTGGAATCCTGGCGCGCCCGCAGCGCCAGGCGGCGGTTGAATTCACTTGTCAGGAACCGCGGGCTGCCGGGCAGGCCGAGGTCCATGTTGAACTGAACGGCATCGGGATCGCCGGCCAGCGTCTGCAGGATAACAGGACGGCCGGTCGCTGCGCCTGCTACTTCGGCCACTCTCGCGATCCGGGCGAGCCCTGCCTCAACGGCGTGCTCCGCCGCGACATCATCGCCGAGCGGCGAGGCCAGCGTCAGCATCCGACTGTCGGACGCGACCAGCACGAAGTCGGGCGGGTTTGCCTTCAGCTCGGCGCGGTTCCTCTCAATCCACGATTCCGGCTCTTCATATTCGGCGATCGCAACGTCGAGGAGGAACCTAAACCGGATCGCCGTGCCGATCAGCGTGTCCGAGATATGCGAGGCGGTGCTCGCCGACAACACGAGAATACGGATCTGCGATAGCCCGCCCTGCCTGGCCTCAGCCGAGAAACCCGGGGGAGCCGACTGCAGGATGGATTTGACCTTCCTGCCGAGCAGGCGAAGATCGGCTTCGCCCCAGGCTGCCTGCGCCAGCGCGTGCAGATATTTCAGCGCGGCCACCGGCTCCGGCGGCAGCGACGCAACCCGCTCGCGCATTTTTCCGGCAGGGCGCGGCAGCCAGGGCAGCGCTTGCACAGTCAGCTTGGCAACGGAGCCAGGTGACAGCGGGGTTTCACTCACCGCGAGCGTTCCTCGATCAGACGGACGAACTGGCGCACCGAGGTGGTCTGTTCGATCTCGACGAGACTGAGTTGAATATTGAACTCATTCTCGATGCCACCGATCAGCCGGATATGGGCCAAGCTGTCCCAGGCCTTCAGATTGTTCTGGCTTGTCTCCGGTCCAATCACCAGATTCTCGTCGTCGAGTTCGGCGCGGAAAATATCCTGAACCCTGGCGAGCACGTCGTCGGACGAAGTCGTTTTTTCGGACGCATGAACCATCAGGCGATCGATCCCTTTGAAGCGACAAAAAGCTCCGACCTCGGAACCGGCTCGATATACATCGTTATGCCCTGCCGACCAAGCTTGACGGCGCGGTCGATGAACGGTCTGGCGTCGGCAGCGAGTATCCTCAAATTCGATAATTTCGCCTCATCAGTGATATCGGCAAAATGACGCCGCAGCCGCTGCGGCCTGATATCGCCCGTTCGACGCCTGAATTCGTGCTCTCCGGTTTCGCCGCCGGCGGCCTTCCAGCGATATCTGACGGTGCCGTCGAACACCCGTTGAAAAAACGGGATATCGTCGAACAACAGGCATTCGGCGGTGTGCAGGTGAGTCATGAAATTGAAGCCGGCGCCAATCCCGAGAATCCTCGCGTCGAGTTCGCCGAGCCGGCAGAACGGGCTGTCCTTGCCCCAGGGCATCATCGTGCGGTGGTGGTCCCGCAGGAGATAATCGGCGTTGGGACCGGTGGCGCAGACCGAGGAGGAGAGGTGGATGCTCCTTTTTGTGTCCGAAGAGCGCCGAAAGATTTCGCATAGCAAGCCGGTGTAGACCGGCGCCCGGTCGACGAGGAAGAGCTTTGCGGGGTCCTGATCGATTGGAAACGCAGGCATCGCGAGCGTCCCGGCGGGGCCGAGCAGATCACGCAATAGCTCGATCATTTCGCTGGGACGCAAGGCGACATTGTAGAACTCGTTCCACGACGACTGCACCCAGAGCGTTCTACCGGGCGTCACCCCGAGATCGATGAGGCGCTGCCGCAGCTCGGCGACCGCAATCGGACGTCGATAGATTTTCTTCGAGAGCCAGAGTTTTTGCTTGCGCGCGAAGCCGCGCAGGTCGCTTTGCCCCACAAGCTTCTGGGCAAGGCGCTTGGCGGTGCTGCGAACGGCGCGGGACATGACGTAGACAACTGGGTTTGGGAATGTTGGGCCGGTTGGTCAGCCGCGCGGCGCGGAAGCGGGCCGGGCCTTCTGCTGCACCTCATATACAATGGGGATCATGACGTCCAACGCGTTATCGGCGCTTGCGACGCCGACGGTTGCGGTTTGATCCGTCAGGATTCGGGGCAGGCGGCGGGTGATGACGTGAATGTTCGGCATCGAATGATTGATGTGTTTCACCAGGGTCTCGCCAGACATCTTCGCCATGGCATATTCGGTCGTCGCAGTGGCGGCATCGTCGATCGCAACCGTCGATGGATAGAACATCGAGATCTTTTCGGTGCCCCTTGCCGCAAGCGCGATGCAGAGGTCGAAGAAGCCGTCCGCATAATAGCGCAGGAAGTTGCGCAGTTTCTCCGGTTCAAACAGGGCCGATTTGCGCTGGAAGATTTTTGGGGTCGCGAAGTAGTAGGCGCAGTCGAACTTGCCAAGTTGCTGCAACCGCACAGCTGCTGGCGCAAGTACGTCGTAGTGCAGCCTCTCGCATTGGCCGCGACCGGCGAGAATGTCGGCGGAAACCCGTTCGGCGTCCTCGGGATTGTCCCGGTAAGTAATTACCGGGAGACCGCCCCCGGCGGCGACGATCTTCGCCGTTACCTCGCCGAGGCCGCGCGAGCCGCCAATAATCAGCGATCTTTGGCCGGCAAAAGGGCGCCCCGTCATCCGCTGGGATATCTCGCTCATCCCAGGCTGCGACGGCGGGGCGAGGCGTGCAAAGGCCTCGAGCCGGCCCGTAATGCCGGAGCCCGCTACGTCGATTTGCAGGGACCGGAAGCGGGCATCCGTTTTGCTTACCCTGTAGGCGAGGGCGCCCGCCGGCTGGTTTTTTGCCTCGCAATTGATGTCGAGGCCGGCGAATAGCGAATGCAGGCCGGGGCACGCCATGCCCACGATCTGTGACGTTGCCAGCAAGGCCTTGACCGCGGCGGAACCGATGCCGCCGGTGAGCGCGGAAAATGCCGAGCCAGGCCCATCGTCGCCGGTCGGGACCGCGCCGGATTGCGCGGCGAGTTGCTCGAACGGGAGATTGGCCGGCTGCGCAAGCCGCACAGGCCCCGACGGCGCCGGTTGCGGGCTTTGACCGATGGATTTGCCCGGCTGCGTCGACAAATTGACGTGCGCCACCACGGTGTTTTCAGCGACCACCTCGAATTCGACCTGCTGTTCGGTCCGTTCCCGTATCCAGATGCGGGCGGTTTCATCGAGGTATAGCGGCTGCAGAAAACGCGCACGTATGTTTGCGACCTGAAGCGGAAACCGTTCCAGCACGGCATTCGCCGCCCAGGCGAGATTGTGAATCCCGTGCACGACCGGCGCGCCGACCTGGGTGCGCCGCGCGAACGCATGGTCGAGATGCATCGGATTCCAGTCGGACGACCATTTTGCAAAAGCGATCTGGTCGCTCATGCCAAAACGGCGGCTTGCGAGCATCTCGTCGGTCATGGCGTGTCCTGCCGTCTCATGATGGTGCATGCGAAGCCGCAGAATCTGCCGCGCGTGTCTTTGCGCGCTCCAGATCCTCGAACGCGCTTCCAACGCATCCGGTAATCGCCGCGCCGATCAGTCCGGAATCGAAACGCCCCGACAAGCCGAACAACGGCTGGAACCCCTCGACTTCATATCCGCCTTCGGGAATCTGCGCAGCCGTCGGAAGATAGCCGTACAGCGCACCCAGATAGCCCGCGTAAAGCCTGATCAGTCCCGCCTGCACCGGAACGGCTTCATCAAGAATTGGCTGCCATTCCACGTTGACTTCGGCGGACAGCGCCACGATCTCCAACTCTTCGCCGATCCGCACGATCCGCGCCGTTAGCATCTTGTCGGGCGGCGATCCCTTGAAAAAATCTCCGAGAGGAATACTGGCCGATCCGCTCTGCAGGCGGGCGGGCGAAAAGCTTTTGACGGGGCTGCTTTGGGCGATGTCGTAGATACGCGCAGCCAGGCTCTGGCTCCAGCGCGTCCAGTCGCTGGCCGAGGGCGACGCAAACGAAGGTCCCGATGCGACCTTGCGAATCATCCTGCGAAGACGTTGGGCGAGGCCGGTCGCTTGCATCGAGACGGCCATGTTTGGGCGGACGTCGCCGCAAAATCCTTGCACGAACACGCACGGAATTTGACCGAAACGCTGGCGCAGCGCGCGACGCACCGCTCCCGGGAAATCGGAACTGATGACATCATCGGGAATGACGGCGGTCGGATGACACGTGTAATGCCAGATCGCGGCGAGTACCTTGCCATCATCCACGTTTCGGAACAGCGCAACGGTCGAGCCCTCGTCTTTGGCTCCCTGTGGATTCGGTGCAAGGTTGACGCTCTTCATCCTGAACCCGTAGGTGCGTCCAACGGTCGGAAAAGGCCAGTGACGCCGCCGGTTGACGGAATGGTCGAGCTGCCCCTGAAAGATATCCAACCTGATTTCCGAAGGTCGCGCGCGCTGCATTTGGCGCACGAGGCCTTCCGCGGCATCGGCCAGGTCGTCGACGAATTCGACGTCGGGTATCCCGAGCTGCGAACAGGCTTGGTCAGTCGCGGGTGCATAATGGGTGTGTGACGCCAAAAGGACGATTTCGTTCGCCGCGAACCCAAACCGCTGCAGCCTTTCAATAATCAAATTCTCAAGCTCGGACCCCACCACCATGAGGTCGAAACCGAAGATCAGGATTCGCTGTCCGGCCTCCTCCAGCAGGACGACGGATATCTCGATCGGATCGAGCACCGTCGAGACCGGGGTGCTGCGCGCGGCATAGCCCGCCAGCCGGACCGGACGGTCTCGCGGGGTCACGTCGCATGAGGCTGTACGCACAAGCAATTTCGCCGACGGGTCCTTGAAGTATATGCGCGCCATGGAGGCGATTATCACCGAATTTACGAAATTCGGGTGCCGAAATCGAGGCCTCTTGTGTGATCCGCCCCGGCGCAATAAGGCTTTGATTGGGTATCGGCCTGGGCGACGGATGTCCAGCAAGCAGAATTGGCCTGACGCATCTTCGGAACGCGTCGCAGTCACCATGATGATGACGATCCCGTTTCTGCGGTCGTTGGCGCGGCATTCCTGCGAGGATAAGTGACGCCTTTTGCTTCGAGCCGCGCGCGTCGCATCTTTGGCGGATGGTCGGCCAACATTGTCCAGCTATTGCTGTCGCTGACCCAGCAAATTGTCCTGATCCCGTTGTTCCTGAAATACTGGACGAGCGACACGCTGTCTGCGTGGCTGACGATCTTTGCCGCCGGCAACCTCGTTCTCGCCGCCGACGCCGGGCTGCATGCGCTGGCGCTGAACCGATTTCTCGTCTTCAAGTCTCGCCCCGATTGCGATCGCCGCAGCAGCCGCTATTACGGGGCGGCATTTCAACTGTTCGTGTCGTACGCGGCGCTTCTCGCGTTGCTGTTCGCTGTGCTGTTCGCACTGGCATCGCCATCGAAAATGCTCGGCTTCACGGTTCAGCCGGATTTTGACCGGGCGTTCGCGATCATGACGCTGGGCGTGGCTTTCACGCTGCCGATGAATTTGGCAAGCGCGCTGTACCGCGCCCGCGGGCTCTACGGGCGCATCGTGCGGGTGCAGGCGTGGGGGACGGCCGCCGGACAATTGGGGCAGATCGTCGGGGTCATTGCGACCGGCAGCCTGTTGGTAGTCGTCATCGCCTATGTCGCGGGACAGATGGTCACGCTGATCTATCTCTTCCTGATCGACATCAAACGGCAATTTCCATTCGTTGGAAAACTTCGGCGGCGGATTTCCTGGCGCTGGACCGTCGGACAATTCGTCGGCGCGTTTCCCTTTGCGGTGATGAATTTTGCCGAAGTCGGCTTGACCTATCTTTCGGTCCTGATGATCGGCTTCTTCGTTTCGGATCGCATCGCAATCGCCCAATGGGGATTGACGCGCACCATCGCCGGATTGTTGCGTGGACTGGGCGTGCAGATGACGCTGCCGGTGGCGGCCGAACTCGGGCACGATCACGCGGTCGGCGCGCGCGACAGCCTGCAGCGGCTTTATGCGCGGGGATCGATCATCCTTGTCTTCTTCATCAGCCTGACGACATCGGGAGCGCTGGTATTCTGGCCAGATTTCTTCGCCATCTGGACCCACGGCGCGATTCCCTACGACTCGACGCTTGCGATAACGCTGCTGCTCGGCATGTGCATCGGGGCGCCGGCTATCCTGGCGTTGAGTTATGCAAACTACAGCAACCGCGGTCCACTGTTGCTGTGGACCAAGTCGCTGCAACTCGCAATATTCCTGGTGCTGTCGGTCATCCTGATCCCGCGGCTGGGGCCTTTGGGGGCGGCGATCGCATTGATTTCGGGCGAAGTCATCGCCCAATTCGGATTCCTGTTCACGATCGTCGTGAGTGAGACCCTGAGGCACCCGGTGCGACACGCCGCGTATCTATTGGCGATGATGGTGACGATTGTCTCGGCTGGTGTAGCGATCGGCGTAGTGATCCGATACCTGCTGCCCGGATCCGGCATCGTACATTTTCTGGTTGAATGCGGACTCTGGATCGTAGCGGTGGCTGTGCTTGCAAGCCCATTGATGAACCGGCCGCTTCGGCAAAAAATACTGGAATCGATGCCGCGGTAACGTGGCGTCAGGGCCTTTGGCTCGCCTGGCGGATGAGGTATTGCCCGTAACCCGTCGCCTTTAAGGGCTCGGCAAGCCGCAACAACTGCTCGGCGTCGATGAAGCCTTGCGCGAACGCGACCTCCTCGGGGCAGGCGATTTTGAGGCCTTGGCGTTTCTCGACGATGTGGATGAACTGCGAGGCTTCCAGCAGGGATTCATGGGTGCCGGCGTCAAGCCATGCATAACCGCGGCCAAACCGCTCGACGTGAAGTTCGCCCTGCTCGAGATACCATTGGTTCAGATCGGTAATTTCGAGCTCGCCCCGTGCTGACGGTTTCATCTCCCGCACGACGTCGATGACGCGTCCGTCGTAAAAGTAAAGGCCGGTCACGGCATAATTCGACTTCGGCGCCTTCGGCTTTTCCAGTATCCGGAGCGGACGATGGGAAGCGTCGAACTCGATGACGCCATAGCGTTCGGGATCGTCGACCCAGCATGCAAACACCGTTGCGCCGCGCTGCTGCCGTGCCGAGTCGCGCAGCAATGCGCGCAGATTGTCGCCATAGAAGATATTGTCGCCGAGGATCAGTGCCGACGGCTTGCCGGCCAGAAAATCCCGGCCGATGAGGAATGCTTCGGCGATGCCACCGGGATGATCCTGGATCGCATAGCAGAGCTCGATCCCCCATTGCCGGCCGTTGCCAAGCAGGCGCTTGAATTGGCCTATTTCTTCCGGCGTCGTGATGATCAGGAGGTCCCGGATGCCGGCCAGCATCAGGGTGGTGAGCGAATAATAGATCAGCGGCTTGTCGTAGACCGGCAGCAACTGTTTCGATGTCGCAAGCGTCAGCGGATAGAGCCGTGTCCCCCGCCCCCCGGCCAAAATAATGCCTTTGCGATCCATGAGCGCGCTCTTTTTGGGTCGAATGGGCCGACCTTTGAAGCGGTCTCGTTAACATGCGCTATCGCACAACTCAAAATGCTTTTCGCCGTTAGCCGTAATATTTCAACGATTTACAAGGATCGCATTGCGCCCTTTTGGCCGCTCCTATAGGAATGATTTGTGGCGCGGGGCCATAGGAAGATTTCGCAATCGCGCCTTTGGCGTGCTTCGCGGCCTGACTGACACATGCATCATGTTGAACCGCGTATATTGCACCTACTTCGATCACAACTACCTGCCTCGCGGGCTTGCGCTGTATCACTCGCTGCAGCAACACGCGCCGGGGGCGCGGTTGTGGGTGCTTTGCCTGAGCGAGGCCTGTTACCAGGCTCTGATCACGCTCGATCTGCCAAATCTGATTCCGCGGCGGCTCGCAGATTTCGAAGCAGCCGAACCTGAAGTGGCGGCGACGCGGCCTACCCGCAGCTTGATCGAATATTACTTCACCTGTTCGCCGCCATGGATGCTTTTCGTCCTGAACAACGAGCCTGATAGCGAGTGGGTGACCTATCTCGACAGCGATTTGTTCTTCTTTGCCGCACCCGATCCGATCTATGCCGAGATGAAGGACGCGTCGTTCGGCATCATTCCCCACCGTTTCACCAAGCGGCTGACCGACAGCCGCCGCTTTGGAATCTACAACGTCGGTTGGGTAAGTGTGCGTCGCTGCGACCAGGGTTTTGCCGCCTTGCGCTGGTGGCGCGAGCGCTGCATCGAATGGTGCTATGACCGCGTGGAAGGTGATCGCTTTGCCGACCAGCGCTATCTTGACCGGCTGCCTGAACTTTTCACTGGCGTCCACGTCATCGGCCATCTCGGCGCCAATCTTGCGCCGTGGAATTTCGCCGACTACCAGGTGGAATGGCGTGACGGTTCGGTAGAGATCGAGGGTCGATATCCGCTGCTGTTTTTCCATTTCTACGGCGTCAAGCGCAGCGGCCGCTATTATTTCAACAGTCATCGCTTTTATCATGCACCATTTCCGGATGTCGTGAGGCAGCGGATTTACCGGCCTTATGTTGCCGCGCTTGCGGCTGCGGAATTGACGGCCGCCTCCCATCTCAAGAATCTCCCCGTCGAGACGATCCGAAAGCTCACCGTGTCGAGCCCGCGCGACTATCTGTCCAACGCGCTACGCAAGGTGAGAGCCGTGACCATTCGCGGCCTCGACATCGTCACCGGCCGAGCCATCGTGTCGCCGGACTCAACCGTCCGGTAGCCCCGTTCGCAGCCCCGAGATTTCTGAATGCGTTTGCTGATCATCGGCTATTCCTCGATCGCGCAACGACGGGTGATCCCCGCCGCGGCCGCGACGGTAGCGATCGAGGAGATATCGATCGCAAGCAAGAGCCGCGTGGAACCGAAGGAGGGGTGGCCGAAGCGTGGGCGCTTCTTCTCCGACTACGACGCGGCGTTGCGCGATAGCCGCGCCGATATCGTTTACCTGTCGTTGCCGAATGCGATGCACGAATACTGGGTGCTGACGGCGCTTGGCAGCGGCAAGCATGTGCTTGTCGACAAGCCCGCGATGCTCACGACGGAGGCCTGCGAACGCGGCGTCGCTGAGGCGCGGCGCTCGGGCCGCCTGCTCGCCGAGGCCACCGTGTTTGGCTGTCACCCGCATTTCGACGCGCTGCGGAGCTTTGTCGCCGAACACGGTCCGCTCACCCATGTCGACGCCCAGTTCATCATTCCCCCGCTGCCGACCGTCAATTTCCGCAATCACGGCGAACTCGGTGGCGGCTGCCTGCTGGATATGGGTCCCTATGCCGCCGCCCTGATGCGGTTGCTCGGCGGTGGTCCGCCGTCACAGATCATGGCATTGTCGGGTGGGCGCCATCCCGAGACCGGCGTCGACACGAGTTTCTCGGTGCAGGCGCGGCTTTGCAACGGCGGTTTGTTTTCCGGCCAATTCAGCTTCGAGGGCGAATATCAAAATCGCTTGCTCATTGTGGCGCGTTCAGGCTCTGTGCTGACGGAGCGCGTATTCAGCCCGCCGGCCGATTATCGGATCGAATGGCGCAAGCGCGTGCGCAATGTCGAGACGGTCGTGACGTTCGAAGCCGCCGATATATTCGAATGCTTCCTGAATGCCGCGGCGCGCGCGATCGCGACCGGCGATCACGAGCCCCTGCATCGCGATCTGCTGGCTGATGCACAATGCCGCGCCCGGATCGCCGAGGCGCTCGCCGCGAACCGACCGGATCATTGAGACGACGATGCCGATTAACGTATGGGACTATTTGCGGGAATATGACGAACTGCGTGAGGAGATCCTCGCTGCGGTCGATCGGGTGTTCCATTCCGGACGGCTGATCCTGGGGCAGGAGGGCGTCAAATTCGAGCGCGAGATGGCGGCCTATCTCGGAGTCGCCGAAGGCGTCGGCGTGAACAGCGGAACCGATGCGATCTATATCGCGCTCGCAGCCCTCGGCGTGAAGGCCGGCGACGAGGTCATCACGGTTCCCAATACCGCGGTGCCGACAGTGTCCGCGATCCGTACCCTCGGTGCAAAGCCTGTCTTCGTCGATATACGCGAAGACGATTTCCTGATGGACGTCGAACAGGTCGAAGCGGCTATCACGCCGCGCACCACGGCCATCATTCCGGTTCACCTCTACGGCCAATGCGTCGATCTCGATCCGCTGATGGCGCTTGCCCGCCGCCATGGGCTGAAGGTGATGGAGGATTGCGCCCAGTCGCAGGGCGCGCTCTACAAGAACCACCAATCCGGGAGCGTCGGAGATGCTTCGTCCTTCTCGTTCTATCCGACCAAGGTGCTCGGGGCCTATGGCGACGGCGGCATGGTGATGAGCAATGATGAGGCGGTGACCCGCCTCGCGCGGAGCCTGCGCTTCTACGGCATGGAGACCCTCTATTATTCCGAACGGCACGGCTATAATTCCCGCCTCGACGAGGTGCAGGCAGCGATCCTGTCGCTCAAACTGCCGCATATCGACGGCTGGATCGAACGCCGCCGCGCGATTGCCGCGCGTTATGACCGAGGCTTGGCCGGCTCCGGACTGGTTTTGCCCCGCCAGAACGCACACAGCCGCCACACCTATTACGTTTATGTGGTCGAACATCCTTCCGACCGCGATGGCGTACTGCAGCGCCTGGCCCAGCGTGATATCAACTGCAATGTTTCCTACCGCTGGCCTATCCACACCATGCGCGGCATGGCCGATCTTGATTATCGCGAAGGGCAATTTCCGGTGGCCGAAGGAAAAGCGCAGCGAATCTTCTCCCTGCCGATGTATCCGCATCTGACGGACGAGGAAGTCGACACGGTGATCGAGGCATTGAGGGAAGTGATCTGATGGCCGAGCGCGCGCACCTCGACTGGTTTCGCGGGCGGCTCGCCGCATCGCAGGCGATCGAGCCGAAGGATCCGGCGTCGCTCCTGGACTGGCGGGAACGGCAACGTAATGCGATCAAGTTCAGGGCGGACCTGATCGGGCTCGACCAGGTTCGCGGCTGGTCGCGGGACGCTCACGGCAACGTCCGGCACAAAAGCGGGCAGTTCTTCGGGGTCGAGGGCGTGCGGGTCGAGAGCGGCGACCTCCGTGAGGTCGCGTCCTGGGACCAGCCGATCTATACCCAGCCCGAAGGCGGCATTCTCGCGCTACTGGCTCGCGAGACGGTGGCGAACGGCGTTCAGTTTCTGCTGAATGGAAAGCCTGAGCCGGGAAACATCGGCGTGATCCAGTTCTCTCCGACCATTCAGAGCACCTGGTCCAACATCAGGCGTGCGCATGCCGGCAAGCGCCCGCCGATGGTGGAAGTGCTCACCGCCGAAGCCGGCGTCCGGATCGTCTACCGTGCCGAGCACAACGAAGAGGGCGGCCGCTTCTGGCGCAAATCGAACGAGAACATCATCGCGTTTCTCGATGATGAGCGCGTCATCGAAACCGACATGGCGCTGTTCTGCTGGGCTAGTCTGAGCCAGATCAGGGAACTCGCGCTGATGGACAATGTGCTGAGCCCGTTCGTCAAAACGATATTGTTGCCGCTCTGAAAAGACGGCTCGCGCGGGACGCAGCCCTCGCGATCAGCGTTCTGCAATCTTCGAAAACAGATAGGTCTCTGTTGTCGAATAATGGCCGGTCACCTCCGACATGTCGTAGTGAATGCCCGCCCATGCGCGTTCCGGTCGCAGCCCCGCATCGCGGCACAACGCCATCAATTCTGGTTTGCTGAAAATGATCTCCACTACCGGCGCGCCATAGGCGTATTTTCGCAAATACGTGGTTCGATGATCGTCAAACACCGGAACCGTGTGAAAGATGCAATAGCGCGCGGCAACGCGGGCGGCCTCATGGACCACGGCCTCGTAGTCGATGATGTGCATCAGCGATACGCCGTTGAAGACAATATCGAACGCGCCATCGGCGTGAGGCAGGCCCGTGGCGTCGGCGACCTCGAAGGCGGTTGATGGATATTGGACGCGGGCGCGGACGATCATGGCGTCGGAATAGTCGACGCCGGTGTACCGTACGCCGCCCGGGAGCAGGGTGGCGAACACCTCCGAGTAGCAGCCGCTGCCGCAACCAACCTCGAGCACCCGCGGATTTTCGATTCCTGTAGCGGCGATCGCGTCAGCTGCGACCTTGAAATCGAGCCGCGGTTCGCCGCGCTTCATATCGGCGATCAGCCCGCGGTAGGCGCGTTCCTGTCGCGCCACCGTGCGTGCGGCCAGCCAGCCGGCTGACGACGCAGCGACGTTCAGCGCTTCTTCCCTGCCGCCGAGCACGCGATGGTCGCTGGAGCTCATGATATGGCGGCGCAGGAGCGGGGACGCCTTGACCACAAGCTTGCCGATCTGCCTGACGACGCGGGGAAGTTTCATCGCGGCCCCCGTATCCCATCGACAAAGCCGAGAATTTCGGCGGCGCGATGGCGATAGGTGTGTTGCGCCACGGTCCGGGCCTGGCCGGCGCGCGCGATCTCCGCGCGGCCTGCATCGTCGCGAAGATACTGCGCGATGCGATCCAGGCAATCCTCGATCGAGCGCCAGACCGCGACCTCGCGATCCAAGGCGAACAGTGTATCGAGATTGTCCTTGAAATCGGTCAAAAGAAAAGCGCCGACGCCGGTTGCCTCGAACAACCGCATATTGCCGGCTTCCCTGCCGGCAAGATCGATATGCGAATTCAGCGTGATGCGGGAGCGCCGAAGCACCTGGTACATGTCGGTGCCCCAGACTTCGCCCTGGAAGCAGCGATGCAGCGGCGACGAAGTCGGCAGTGCCTGCGGACGATTGCCCCATAATTTAAGATCGTAGCGCTCGGCGACGGCTTCGAGCAGCGCGATGCGCTGCCGATGGTCAAGCGAAATGGAACCGACGAAGGAGACGTCGACGTCGGCCGCGGGCGCCTCGGGCAAGGCATCGAGAATGCCCGGCTCGAACGCCAGATGATTGACCTCGGCACGGGCGCCGAGGCGACGAAAAAATCGTACCGTCGTCGGCAATTGGGAAATCAGGAGGTCGTAAACGCTCCAGTCCTCGCCACGCGACGGTTCGATCCCCACCTGGCCGATCACGATCGGGTTGCCGATATTTTTGATGCGGCGCATCAGGTTCGTATCGACATGGAAGACGTCCTGGTTGAGCACCAGATCGGGCCGGAATTCCTCGATCTGGGCAAGCAGGATTGCTTCGGCCTGCGGATCGAGCCTCGGGCTCAAGCCGACCCTGCGGGCCAGCGGCCTCAGCATCGGCTTGAAGGGTGTCACGGCGCGTTCCAGCCAGCCGGGGAATGCGCGGCGCTCGGCGGGCGCCTGCGGCGCTTTGAGCGCCATGCCGTGCTCGCGCGCCCAGGCCGCCTGCAGTGCGGGATTGTTGATGTGGATTTCCGCGGCGTGATGGCCGAGCGCGGCAAAATTCCTCGAATAGAAATCGGCGAGGCCGAACAGGGTCGCATTGCGTGCGGCCATTTGCGCGGCGTAGGAAGCCTCCTCGAGCCCGGGTTGCCGGCGATAGAGCCAAGCCAGGAAGCGCGAGTAATCCGCGTTGAGCACGAGGATTCGCATCGCCGCTCAGACCGCGATCCTGAAGCCGTAATTCTGGTCGATCCACACCCGATAGGCGCCGCTGGTGACGTCACGCCACCAATCCTCGTGGTCGAGGTACCAACGAACCGTCTGCGGCAAACCGCCCTCGAAGCCGACGCGGCATCGGCTGCCGAGTTCGCCCGCGAGCTTGCCGGCGTCGATTGCGTAGCGCTGATCGTGACCGGGTCGGTCCGTGACGAAACTGATCAGCGACCGGCAACTGGCGTTCGATGCCGCCGGACAAGCCGGAAAGCGCGCAGCCAGCCTTTTGTCGGCGGCAAACGCCTGGTCAAGCGTGTCGCAGATCAGGCCGACCACGTCGCGGTTGTTGCGCTCGTTGCCGCCGCCAACATTGTAGGTCTCCCCAATGCGGCCGCGCTCGATCACGCTGATCAGCGCATCGCAGTGATCGGAGACGTGCAGCCAGTCGCGCACGTTGGAGCCGTCGCCATAGACCGGCAGCGGCTTACCTTCCAGCGCGTGAATGATCATCAACGGAATCAGCTTTTCGGGATGCTGGTAGGGACCATAATTGTTCGAGCAGTTGGTGATCAAGGCCGGCATTCCGTAAGTTGGAACGAAGGACCGCACCAGGTGGTCGCTCGCAGCCTTGCTGGCGGCGTAAGGTGAATTGGGGCGATAGGGAGAGGACTCCGAAAAGGCAGGGTCGTCGGGCCCAAGCGATCCGTAGACCTCGTCGGTCGATACGTGAAGGAAGCGCGCGTGATCGATCGCACCCGTCGAGTGCCAGGCATCAAGCGCTGCCTTGAGCAAAGTGAAGGTGCCGAGCACGTTGGTTTGCAAAAACGCCTCGGGATCGACGATCGACCGATCGACATGGGATTCTGCGGCCAGATGGGCGACGCGGGTGAATTTGTGTTCGTCGAACAGGTGTCGCATCAGCTCCGCATCCCCGATGTCGCCCCTGACGAACTGGATGCGGCGATCCCCGATCAGCGGTTCGAGGCTGCGGACGTTCGCCGCGTAGGTCATGGCATCGACGACAACCAGGCGGTCCTCGGGACGTGCCGCGCTCCATGCATGGACGAGGTTTTGGCCGATGAAACCTGCGCCGCCGGTGATCAGAACGCTCTGCATCGGAGTCCCTTTGTTACCTGGTATCCGAGATGTTTCCTTGAGACGGATGCAGCGCCGCTACTTGCCGGCAATCACGGGACGTCAGCCCAACACACCAAGCAGTCGACGGTCCTGGCTGCTCGAGAGGCGGCCGCTTAGCTGGCGCCGAGTGATAGTCGGCCGGATTTGGAACGTCAATAGCACGACAACGCGTCAACTGCCGGCTCGGCGAACCGCTGTGTGTCAAGCTTTGTCGGCGGCTTTTTCGAACATGGCGCGCGGTGTCACATACCATAGCAGAAAGAGAAGCGCCGCCCCGTTGGTCAGCAGGGTCGTCGCCAACGGCACGTTCAGGAGAACTTGCGGGAAGAGGCCGGCCGACAACAGAATGAACCTCGCCGGCAGTCCGGCAGAGAGGCGATTGCCAAGCGATATCACGAGCCCGCACGCCAACGCGGCGAGCGGCGCCAGGATCGGTCCGACGGAGGCAACACCTTCCGTTGCAAACAGGGAGGCGTTCAGATTACCGAGGTCATAGGCCTTCGCCATCACGACCGACAAATACTCGTTGTACGGACAGCTCATGAATGGCTTCAGCAGTTGTATCTGGCAGAAGTGAGTGTACTCGTGCCTCGAAAAAAAATCATTATAGACGTCGAGCGCGACCGACGGATAGGCGACCATCCTGAAATTGATGGCACCGAAAACATTCATGATCCGGTCGTATGCGAACGCTCCCGCCGCGACCGGCACTGTCAGGAGAACGCCCGCCAGCATCGGCAGGAGCAGCGACAACAAGACGGCGGTTCTGGGCTTCAGAAGGCTGGATAGCGCCGCCAGAAACAACAGCCAGAACGGGGCAAACAGCGTCAGTTTGGTGAGCGTGAGCGGGTAAAGCGACAACAACAGCAAGAGTGCCGCCGCCGCACGCCATCGATTTCCATGCATTGCGAAGCATGCGAAAGCGAATGGCAGCAACGCGCTTGATGTTGCGCCGATCGAATACCGCAGCCATGCGGGGAAGGCGATTTCAGCGCGAAAATCGTAGATCTCCCCAAGGCCGACCAGCCTGAAATTGTAGAGCGAGCCGACGGCGACGGTTACCGCCGCCAGTATCAGGATCAGTGACAATAGACGGTCGAACGTCCGCGCCGACGGAACAAATCGTTGCCTGACCGGAGAGGTAATGAACAAAGCGGGCACGAGGAAGGCGATCGCGGATGCGACGGCGGAAATTGCCGCCGTGGTGTGATCGTAGTGGAGTTTTGAAAATTCGACGAGCCAGATATAGCCGAGGATCATGGTGTAGAAATAGAATCCAAGGAAATAGCCGAAACTGAATCGAGCGAGAATAAAAAGTACGGAGACTGTCGCGAACAGCACAACGTTCGCCACGGCCGCGGAAAGGTGAACCGTGTCGAACAGGACGATTTGGGGCTTCGGATAAAATCTTGCGACCTGAATGAGCGACAGGCAACAGACGACGATGTGCAAGCCGAGCAGCACAGCCAGCCCGGGCCGGACGGCGGGCCGCCGAGATGCAGGATTTGAAATGCCGTCAGCCCCTTCGCTCATGCTCTTTGATCTGGCGTGTTTCGATGCTGGAAAGACTGCGACGATCGCGAGCGGGCCCGAAGCGAGGCGATAGTCAGGAGATTTCACTGGAATAGTAGCCCATTCCGGACGGTTTCCATCCGACCGCGAGTAATTTCTTTGGCCGCGCCACGAGCGGGCAGCCGATCCGCTGCCATATCGCGCCCTGACCGACGGCCTTGAGAGACATTTCAAGCCATTTCTCGGGAACTGGGACGAGCCAGGGCGGCCGGCCCAAAGTGTTCCGATAGCGCGCAATGACCTCGGGAACACGCAGCGGCGCGGGATCCGATACAATGAAGGTTTCCCCCCGCGCGCGGGGGTTGATCAGGGCGGTTGCGACGGCGGAATTGAAGTTCTGCACCGACAGCACGGATCGCTGCGCCGTCAATGCGCCGAACGGCAGCGGGATAGGCAGGCGCGAGATATTGTGGACCGTGGCAAAGTTTCCTTTCTCGCCGTCGCCATAAATCACAACCGGACGCAAGATGGTAAACGAAGGTCCCGCCGCGCGAATGGCCTGTTCGGCCGCCAACTTCGATCTGCCATAGGCGTTGTTCGGTTTCGGAATATCGTCCTCAGTCAATTCGCAATCCGAGGATGAGCCGGACTGCGCCGCGATGGATGAAATGAAAACCAGATGTGCGTCGCGGCGGCATACGGCGCGAGCGAGCGCCTCGGTCGCCTGATGATTGACGCGGTCATAGACGTCATCGTCGGCATAAGTGTGCGCGATCCCCGCGAGATGGACCACGGCCTGACAGTCCTGCAACAGCGTTTCCCAGTTGAAGGGTATGGAAAGATCAGGAAGGGAAACATTGACCACGTTTTTCGCCTGGAGCCCCGATTTCGTTCGGGATGCGGCGATAACCTTGTAGCCGTTGGCGACGAGATAAGGCACCAGATGATGTCCGATGAAACCATCGGACCCGGTGACGAGCACGGTTGCTTGATCGGTCATGGTGAACGCACTTGAGATCAGGAGGCACAGTCGCGAAGGGTCATCGTACCCGGGGTTGCCTGCGTGTATCTACGCTAGGGCATTGCGTTGCAGCAGGCAATTGGCGAATGCGCGCGAACATCGATTGTCCTGCCCGGGCGCTGTTTTTCCGATCATTGCACAGGGGCGGTTGGCTTGCTGGCCGGCTGCCCGAACATCGTGCGTGGCGTAAGATACCAAAGCAGGAAGAGAAATCCCGCGCCATGGGTCAGCATTGTTATCGTCAGCGGTACGTTAAGCAATATCTGCGGGAGGATCGCTCCCGACAGCAGGATAAAGCGTGGCGGCAGGCCGGCGGACAATCGGTTTGCCAGCGCTATGACCATCCCGCACGCGAACACGGCCAGAGGGGCGAAAAGCGTTCCGACGGAGGCGATGCCTTCGGTGGCGAACAGTGATGCGTTGAAGTTCCCGCCGATTCCGTATTCACGAAAGATCACCTTCGAGAGCGGTTCCTGATACGGGCAGTGCATGAGCGACTTCAGAAGCTGAAGCTGGCAGAAATGAGTGACGTCGTGTTTCGCGAAAAAATCGTTATAGAAGTCCATGGCGATCGAAGGAATTGCAATCATTCGAAAATTGACGATTTCAAAATAGGGTATCGTGGCGCTATGGGATGCAAGCCCGGCCTTGAACAGCCAGTACAGGATCAACCCCACGACCTGCGGGCCGAGCAGGGAAAAAATGACGGTCTTCCTCGATTCGAAAACCCGTGATAACGCCAGGATGATCACGAGCCAGGCCGGCGTGAAAAACGCGACCTTGCTGAGTGTAATCGGATAATAGAACATCAGCAGAAACAGCACGGCAACGGCTCGCCATTTTTGCTTGCGTATCACATAGCAGGCGAAAGCGAAGGGCAGCAGCGCGCTGGAGGTCATCGCGACGAGATAATTCAAGGCGGGGGGAGAGGTGAGGTCTTCCCGGAAATTGTAGATGTCCCCGACCGCAACAAATCTGAAATTGTAGCTTGCGGCCATGACAACCGTCGCAAGCGCCAGCAATACGATGAACGTCAGGAGGTGGCTGAAAATCTTCGGCGACAGGCTCAGTTGGGGCTTCACCGGCGAAATGATGAACAATGCCGGCAACACAAACGCGATGGCCGAAGCGGCGGCAGACAGGCCGGACAGCTGATGATTGTAGCTGAAATCCGAAAAGAAATTCTCCCAGAGATATCCTGCCGCCATGCCGTAGAAATAGAATCCGACGAAATATCCGAAGCTAAAATCGGCAAATGCAAAAAGTAGCCCGACCAATGCGAAAGCCGCCACCACCGCTGCCGGTATCAGCATTCGGCTGGCGTCGAACAGGATGTGATAGGAGGGATTCAGATCCGCCGCGCAAACCAGGGAAATGCAGCAGATCACGATGTGGAGGAACACCAGTGATGCTATTGCAACCCGTTCGCGAAGCGCCTGGGGCCAATCGGTCATTTCTGGTTCGCGGCCCGACGGGCTCCTGGTCAAGAATCTCGAATTTGGTATCGCAATCGATTGGGGTATACAACTTGGATTTCAACTACGGGCGAGGGAGGCGCGAGCAGCGACCCTTTGACGCTCTGCGTGGACGCACATACGAGGAACTCGCGAGATGATTTTTGGGGCGACCGTCGCTTTCACGCGGGGCAGGGAATTTCCCGCCGGGGCGGCCGGAATCATTCCAGTTCCGATCGATGATCCGCACCCGTACCGGCGGAAATGCCCAAAACGCCTTGATTTGCCGGTGCTTTTATTAATATAGGACGCTTGGGGGCGCTGCCGCAGCGGCCGGTCCTTTCCGCCGTCTCGAATGTCTGGTGGTCGGTCCAGGCGTCCAGCAAAAGAGGTTTGTATGATCAGGTTTGGCCTGCTTGGATGCGGGCGTATCGCCAAGCGGCACTCGGATTTGCTGGGCGGCAAGCACATCGATGGGGCGACACTGGCAGCAGTGTGCGATCGGGTGCGCGCGCGTGCCGACGTCATCGCATCGAAGTACGGCGTTCCAGCACACTATGACATCGAGGGTTTTCTGGGGCGGAAGGACATCGACGCGGTTGCGGTGCTGACCCCGAGCGGCATGCATCCACAACATGTCATCGCCTGCGCGCAGGCCGGCAAGCATGTCGTCGTCGAAAAACCGATGGCGCTTCGGCTACAGGATGCCGACGAGATGATGCGCGCCTGCGATGCGGCCGGTGTCAAGCTGTTCGTCGTCAAGCAAAACCGCTTCAATGTCCCCGTCGTCAAGGCGCGCGAAGCGCTGGAAGCCGGTCGCTTCGGGCGGCTCATTCTGGGCACGGTCCGCGTCCGCTGGTGCCGCGATCAGGCCTATTACGATCAAGATGACTGGCGCGGCACCTGGGCTTATGATGGCGGCGTGCTTTCGAACCAGGCAAGCCATCACGTCGATATGCTGGAATGGTTTTTCGGCGATGTGGTCAGCGTTCACGCACGCGCGATTACCGCTCTTGCCAGGATCGAAGCCGAAGACACGGCCGTGGCGACGCTGAAATTCCGCAACGGCGCGCTCGGCATCATCGAGGCGACGACGGCGGCGCGCCCGAGGGATATCGAGGGGTCGCTTTCGATCCTGGGGGAGAAGGGCATGGTGGAAATCGCGGGCTTCGCGGTCAACCAGATCAGGCACTGGTGCTTTACCGATGAACTTCCGAGCGACAAGGACGTGCTGGAGAAATTTTCCGTCAATCCGCCGAACGTCTACGGGTTCGGCCACCAGGCGTATTACCAGCATGTGATCGATTGTCTGGTCCATCAGCGCGCCGCGCTGGTGGACGGTCTCGAGGGGCGCAAGAGCCTGGAGCTGATCTCCGCGCTTTATGAGTCGATCGAAACCGGCGAAGAAGTCCCGCTGCAGTTCACGCCGCGGCTGTGCCGGCTCGGTGCGACGCCGTGAACGAACCCGATCGGCGAAAGGTGAGCGTGCGCGACGTCGAATTCGGCGCCCGGGTCAGGATCGTCGAACCCTGCAATCTCTACGGCTGCAAGATCGGCGATGACTGCTTCGTCGGACCGTTTACCGAAATCCAGAGCGGCGCGGTCGTCGGCGCCCGCACCCGGGTGCAGTCTCATAGCTTCATCTGTGAACTCGTGACGATCGGTGAGGATTGCTTTATCGGTCATGGCGTGATGTTCATCAACGATACCTTCGGGACCGGCGGTCCGTCGGGTGGACGCAAGGAATTGTGGCGGGAGACCATGGTCGGCAATCGGGTTTCGATCGGGTCGAATGCCACGATCATGCCGGTGCGGATCGCCGACAATGTCGTCATCGGCGCCGGCGCGGTGGTCACAAGGGACATCACGGAAGCCGGCACCTACGCCGGCAATCCGGCGCGTCGGCTTGCGACGCGCAAATAGGTCAAGGGACGATCGATGCCGGTACCTTTCGCCGATTTGCAGCTTCAGTATCAGAATATCAGGGGCGAGGTCGATGCGGCGATCGCGGCCGTCATCCGCGATAACGCGTTCATTCGCGGTCCCTACGTCGATGCATTCGAAGCGCAGTTCGCAGAGGCCGTGGAGATCAGGCACTGCGTATCCTGCGCCAACGGAACCGACGCGCTCTATCTGGCCATGGCGGCGTTGAAGGTCCGGCCCGGCGACGAGATCATCACCACGGCGCATTCCTGGATCAGCACGTCGGCGATGATCACGCATGCCGGTGCTACCGTCGTGTTCGCCGATACCGACGAGACGACATTCACCATCGATCCCGCCGCGATCGAAAGCGCCATTACGCCACGGACGGTCGGAATTCTTCCGGTTCATCTCTACGGGCAGCCGGCGGATATGGATGCGATCATGGCGATCGCGCGCAAGCATGGGTTATGGGTGATCGAGGATTGCGCCCAGGCCCATCTGGCCCGCTACAAGGGGCGCCAGATCGGCACCTTTGGAACGGCTGCGACCTATTCGTTCTATCCCGGCAAGAATCTCGGCGCCATGGGGGATGCCGGCGCCGTCGTCACCGACGACAGCGCGCTCGCCGAACATCTGACGATGCTGGCACGGCACGGCGGCCTTACCAAACATCAGCACCAGATCGAGGGTATCAACAGCCGGCTCGATGGCATGCAGGCCGCGATTCTGTCGGCCAAACTACCGCATCTCCCGGAGTGGACCAGGTTGCGCCAGGAAGCGGCCAGACGCTACGACGCCGGCCTCAACCAGATCGAAGACGTGGTGGTACCGGAGGTCGCAGCGGAGCGCGCCCATGTCTATCATCTCTATACCATCAGGCATCCGCGCCGCGACGCGTTGGCGGCGCACCTGAACGCGCATGGTGTCCAGACCGCGATCAATTATCCGGTGGCGTTGCCGTTTCTTGCCGCCTATCGCCGGTTCGATCATCGCCCCGAACAGTTTCCCAATGCCTATCGCGACCAGAGCGGGATCCTGTCGCTGCCGATGTTCGCCGAAATCACGCCGGAACAGCAGCAGACCGTGATCAACCTGGTTCGTGAGTTTTGACGGGATGACGGCGGCAATCCGCCTCAGCCAGGCGGTATCTGATCTTCTTTCGGTGGACGGCGTTCGAAGACCCACCCGGCGTTTCGCATCAAGCCAAGCCGTCAGGGTTCCCGTTCTCAAGTCCGGTGAAGCGTCATCCGCCGAATCGAAATGGATAATATTACAAAACTATCAATGTGTTACGGAAAGATGGCTGGACGGCCTGCAAGCTGGTTCAATGCAGCGCGGGATTTTGCTAGCACCGGGTGAGCCGCTCGACGGAAAGATCCGCGCACCTTGTGCGGATTGTTTCATTCGAACTGGTTTCTGCCGGCCGTTCTGTTTAGAAGCGACCCTGCCGCGGCAGGATATTTCGGCTGAAATGACCGGGGCAATGGGGATGCGACGTTGCGCAAAATACTGGTAACGGGGGCAGCCGGATTTATTGGATCGCACCTCACGGAGGAACTCGTCCGCAGGAATTTCAGCGTGCGCGCGTTCGTGCATTACAACAGCATGGGCTCGCAGGGCTGGCTCGATTCATCGCCGCGCGAGATCAAGGACCAGGTGGAGGCCTTCGCAGGCGACATCCGCGATCCAAACGGCGTGCGCACGGCGATGAAGGGGTGCGAGGCGGTGTTTCATCTTGCCGCGCTGATCGCCATTCCCTATTCGTACCACTCGCCGGATACCTATGTCGAAACCAATATCCGCGGCACGCTCAACGTGCTTCAGGCGGCGCGCGACTGGGACACCTCGCACGTGCTCCACACCTCGACCAGCGAGGTCTACGGCACCGCGCAATTCGTGCCGATCACCGAAGAACACCGGCTGCAGGGGCAATCGCCCTATTCGGCGAGCAAGATCGGCGCGGATCAACTGGCGCTTTCGTTCGAGCGCTCGTTCGGCACTCCGGTGACGGTGGTGCGGCCGTTCAATACCTACGGCCCGCGACAATCCACCCGTGCGGTCATCCCCACCATCATCACCCAGATCGCGTCCGGTCAGCGCAAGGTCAAGCTCGGGAGCATCCGCCCGACCCGCGACTTCAATTTCGTGACCGACACGGTAGCTGGTTTTCTCGCGGCGATGGACACCAGGGCCGGGATCGGCGAGGTCGTCAATATCGGCAGCGGGTACGAGATTTCGATCGGGGATCTCGCGCGAATGATCGCCGAGGTGATGGGCGCCGGCATCGAGATCGAACACGACAGCGAGCGGATTCGGCCCGGACGCAGCGAAGTGGACCGCCTCTGGGCCAGTAACGCCAAGGCCGAAAGACTTCTCGGCTGGTCGCCGCGTTTCGGCGGCATCGACGGCCTGCGCAAGGGGCTGGAGCAGACGGTATCCTGGTTCACCAAGAACGAGAATCTGTCGCGCTATCGCCAGAACGTCTATTCGTTGTGAGCGCCATGAGCAGCCCCTCCGCAGTGTCCAACCGCCGCACCGCGCTCGATATCGGCGCCTTGCTTGAAGCGGTCGATACCGTTCTCGGGTCCGCCGTTCGTCCGGTGGCGCTGCACGAGCCCCGGCTCGGTGCGCGCGAGCGGGAACTGGTTCTGGATTGCATCGACACCAATTGGGTGTCATCCGCCGGCAAATACGTGAAGCAGTTCGAACAGATGGTCGCCGCGGCGACCGGCGCGGCTCATGCCATTGCGATCGTCAACGGCACCGCGGCGCTTCATGCGGCGTTGCTGCTCGAGGGGGTCAAGCCGAACGACGAAGTGATCGTACCGTCGATCACCTTTGTCGCGACCGCGAACGCCGTCAGCCATGCCGGGGCGATTCCGCATTTCGTCGAATCGACCTGGGATACGCTGGGGCTGGATCCGGCGGCGCTGGATGCGCATCTTGCGGAGATATCGACCCGCCGGAACGGCGAGCTTGTGAACCGGCTGACCGGCCGGCGTCTCCGCGCCGTCGTGCCGGTCCACATCTTCGGACATCCGGTCGATATGCCGGCGCTGCTGGCGGTCGCCGCGAAGTATGGCCTGGTCGTCGTCGAGGATGCGACCGAATCGCTCGGCTCGACCTGGAAGGGCCGGGCTTGCGGCACTTTCGGTCATTCCGCGGTGCTGAGCTTCAACGGCAACAAGATCATCACCACCGGCGGCGGCGGCATGATCCTGACCGACGATGACGAACATGCTGCGCGCGCCCGGCATTTCACGACCACAGCGAAAAAGCCGCACGCATGGTCGTTCGACCATGACGAGGTCGGTTACAATTATCGGCTGCCCAATATCAACGCGGCGCTGGGCTGCGCGCAGATGGAAAGGCTGCCGGAGTTTGTCGCCGCCAAGCGAGAACTGGCGGCGCGCTATCTGGAAGTATTCGACGGCTTTGGCGGCGCCCGCATCTATCGCGAGCCTGAGGGCGCGCAAGGCAATTATTGGCTGAACCTGCTCGTGCTCGACCCTGAAAATGCCGGCGAGCGCGATTCCCTGCTTGCAGCCCTGCATGCGGGAGGCATCCAGGCGAGGCCGCTCTGGACGCCGATGCACCTGCTTCCGATGTACCGCGATTGCCCGCGCTCGCGCCTGTCGGTTGCCGAGGACATGCACGCGCGCTGCATCAACCTGCCCAGCAGTCCATTTCTGGTCTCCAGCGCGCGATCGTCCGCGACCGAAAGTTGATGTCCCGGATCATCTTCTTCACGATTCACAACACGACGCGGTGGTGGAAATATCTCGGGTCGCAGATCGATTTTGCCGAGGTTACCGTGTTGAGCGACCTGCGCGGTGACGGTGACTGGTCGCTGGTCGACGAATTTTATCGCTTCATGCGGACCGGAGAGCCGGCGGCGGTCGCACTTGCCCGTTTCGGCGAAGCCGGCTGTTCCGAAATCATCCTGCGCTGCCGGTCGCTTCGCAGCCTCGATCGCGATCTGGCGATGAAGATGATCGGAGGGATGACGCAGGCGATCGAAAGCGCGTTCGACCGTTTCGATCCCAGGCTGATCGTGACGTTCACCATGGACCGCTACGTGATCGACGTGATGGCGCGGGTGGCGCGGGGGCGGGGCATCGATCTGCTCGAGATGACGGCTTCCCCCATTCCGGACCAAATCATGTTTCATCGCCGCGGCCAGCTTGTTCCGCTAGGCGAGCCGTCGCCGGAGCAACTCGGCGAGGCCGTCAATATCCTGTGCGCGGATGGCTTTGCTCCGCTCTATGTCAGGGACGCCAACACGTTTTCCCCTGCGCAATTCTGGCGGGTCTACACTTATTTTGCCTTGCGCGGTGCGTTTTTCAATGTGTGGCGCTTCCTTCGGCGCGATCCGTTGAATTTGCACTACATCGATGCGCTCAAGCGCCTCAAGCACAAGGTGAGGCCGGGTGACGGCGCGGTATTGGGGCTGCTGCGCCAGGACTGGCAGGCGAGACTAGAGGCCGTGCCGAAGAATCGCCGCGTCTTTTGCGGCCTGCAGCTGTTTCCGGAGGCCTCCCTGGATTACTGGCTGCGTTCGCAGGACCTGCTTGCCCACGACGATGTCGTCGTGCGCTATTGCGAGGTCCTTGGAGAGGCCGGCTATCATACCTTCATCAAGGACCATCCGTTGCAATTCGGCTTCCGGCAACGTGAGCTGTTCGAACGCTTGTCGAAAATGCCGTCGGTGACCTGCGTTCCCTATGACGTACCCGCCACCTATCTGATCGAAAAGTGCGACGTCTCGGTCACGTTCACCGGAACGATCGGATTTCAGGCGGCTCTCGCCGGACTTTGTTCTGTTGTTACCGATGCCTATTACGCCGACGAAGAGCATTACCTGCATGTTCGCAATTTCAGCGAGATCGACGGCATCGTCGATCGGCTCCAGAGGTGGCGACGGCCGGCGGACATGGACGCCGCGCGGCGTCAGATCGTCCGGAAAGTGGTGGCAGCCGGCGCGCCCGGGGATTACTTTACCTGGAAGAAATTCGATCCCGACGATGCGGCCACACAGGCGGCGACGAAATCGCTGGTGCAATCATTCAACCGCCTGCTGCCGCGATTCATGAAGAAGTAGGGGCGGCCGGCAGAATGGCCTATTCCGCGGCGGCAATCGTCCATTCGCTGGGCGGCGCCAGCGCATCTTTCGGCAGATGGTTGGTGTCCAGTCGCGGCAGAGCGAAGCGACGGGCCACGATCTCGTCCGACAGCGCGACCTCCGTCGTCAGCGCCAGCCTGAACCCTCTCGCGGCAATGGCTTCGATCGTGTGGGCATCGTAGCTGCCGTAAGGATAGCACATGGTTCGATGGCGCGGCGGCATTCCGACGGCGTCGAGCAACCTCAGCGACCGGTCGATATCGGCATCCTGCTCGGCCGCCGACAGATGGCCGAGCCACAAATGCAGGTCGCCATGCGAACCGATATGCATGCCGCCGTCGCGCATGATGCGCAACTGATCGGCCGTCGCATACAGCTCATCGGCAAACGAACCTTCATCCGAGGCGACGTGGCGGCGAAACAACTGGTCGACGAGCTGCGCCCTCAGTTGCAGCGGAAGCGCATGCTGAAGCATCAGCTTGACGTAGTTGACGTTCGCCGGATCGAGGAAATTACTGACCCGGTAATTCTCGCGATAGTGACCGATTTCACGCAAGCCGAACTCCTGCGCTCTCTCGCGGCAGGCCTCCTCGATGAAATCGACGAAAACATCCGGGTCGACGTCGGATGCAAGCGTGAAATGGATCTTGTTGACGTCCAGGATTTGGCGATCCAGTGCCGCGCAGGACACCGGAAAAAACGAGCCCTGAAGCTGGCGGTCGGCGAGCGTTGGAAAGACATACTGGTAGTGGTCGAGATATCCGTCGTCGAACGTCAGGAGCGCGGGCCGCGGCGGAAGCTCGCCGTGGTGCTCGATCGCGTCGATCAGGTCTTCCATCGAGATCAGTGAATAGTGCCTCTTGAGATAGCCGAGTTGCTCCTCGAACAGCGCGAGGTCGAGTCCCCTGATTTTCGGAAACCTGGTGCGGGCGAGCGGACGCACATAATGGTACATCACGATCGTCAGTTTTGCGGGGGCCGGGCTCATATGTTCCCTCAACCCGCAGGCGTTGATTGCGCGGCCCGGATGAACGGCAGCATCGTCGTTTCCGGTGTACCCGCGAACGAGCGCTGGTCTTCGGGGCCGAAAGCGCGGGACACGTTCGCCATGGCGTCAATCCCCGAGCAAATTGGGACGGTCCTGGTCCGCGTCGCCCTTGCAGACGACCAGAGGCCCAACCGGACCGCGCAGCGCGAACGTAAGCTCGACGTTGCCGCGCTCGAAAGGTTCGAAATAGCCCGGCAGGATGAGCCCGAACGAATCGGTCCCGGCCAGTTTGGAGAATCCCGCCGCCGCCAGTTCGGGTTCCAGCCCGCTGCAGAAGAAGTCGAGGTATTCCGCGCCGCTGTCCAGCAGTATTTGCTGGAAGGCGGCGCCGGAGTACCTCAGAGTTCCCGGTGACCCCAAATAATCCACGATCCGAATGGCCTTAGCGCCTTCGTGCGAGCATTCGCGAAGCACGGCGATGCCCGCCTGCGTGCCATCGACAATGAGCAACGCGCGATATCGGTAGAACGGATGCAGCAGGTATCGCGCGTGGATATAGGTTCTTGTCTTGCGGGGGACCTGGTTAGTTGCGTCCAGATCAAACCCGTCGGTCGATGTCCAGAAGCTGTGGCGATCCAATTCGAGAAATCCGGCGCCGGAGGTGAAGTTCGCGCCTTTGCGAAATTCCGCCGGCACTGTCGCCAGTCGATAGTCGTCAACGGTCTGGTTGAGCATGTAATGACGCGCAAGCATGCCGACGCGATATCCAAACGCCTGATAGATGCCCCTGGTTGCGGGATTGAGCCCGACCGTGCCGATCCATCCCGGCGCCAGCATGGTGTCGAGTTTCCTCAGCAACACGAGCCCAAGACCGCGGGCCAAATCCGTCCGCACCTTCCAGGTCGTCAGCCACAGCGTATCGGCGTCGCCGGCCAAGGCCGGGTCGTATCGGCTGGCGAGGATGAATCCGAGGATGCCGACAATGCCGTTCTCGTCGCGCCCCGCGATGAAATTGTAACGCCGGTTCGCTTCATCCCTGTGCTGCCAATCCATCAGCGTCTTGCTGCGCGCCAGCACGTGCGTAGCGCTCCAGTAATCATGGATGAAGCGCATCAGATCGTCGCCGTCTTCGAGCGTACATAGATCCACGGTAACGGTCATGCGGCGCCCGTCAGATCGCCGTGGTCATCTGGTCGACCGGCCCGCAATTCTGCTCCAGGGCGATCGGAGCAAGGAATTCGCTTGCATTCGGCGGCATTGAAAGAGGTTCCCTGGGGCCCGGTGAGTTGCGATAACTTATGATTTCGCGGGCGATTTGTCACGTCTTGCAAAAACCTGTAAAGGCGGCCGATCTCTCCCAACTGACCCGAAACCTGGCTCGGGAAAAGGCGCGATGCGAGTCCAGCTGATCGACTTCATGAGACGGCCTGCGGTGGTTGCGGCGGTGTCGATCCTGATCTTGCGCGGACTGACGCTGTCGAGCCGCTTCCTGCTGTCCCTGCTGATGGCACGGATGCTTTCGCCCGCCGAACTGGGCCAGTACGGCCTGATAACGGCGGTCCTTGCCTTCGCGCTGCTGGCGCTAGGCCTCGAATTCTATTCCTACACGTTCCGCGAGTTGGCGCCGGCGTCACCGACCAGACGAGCGGAAATCATCGCGGATCAGTTGACGCTCGGTGCGGCGACGTTTCTCATCGTGGCGCTTCTTTCGTTGCTTGCCGTGCTTTGGGGGCTTTTTCCGGCCCGACTCGCGCCCTGGTTCCTGCTGATCCTTTTGACCGAGCATCTCTCGCTCGAGGCGACGCGCTTCCTGATCATCATGTCGCGGCCGGTTCGCGCCTATATCGGCGTGTTTCTTCGGGGCGGCTTGTGGGTTTATGTCATCGCCGTTCTCATGTTCACCGCACCCACCGCGCGCTCGCTCGAAACGGTTCTGGTCTGGTGGGCGATCGGAGGGACCGGTTCGATCGTCTTTGCGGCGATCTCGTTGCTTGATCTGCCTTGGCGCGATCTCAGGAACAAACGTCCCGACTGGGCCTGGATCTATGGCGGGTTGCTTGTGGCGCGGCCGTTCATGCTGACGGCGGCGGGAGCCCTGACGATCTCCTACGTCGACCGGTTCATGATCGACTTGTTTGTCGGGCGCGGCCCGCTCGGCATCTATACCTTCTATTCGACGATCTCGATCGGGATGCTGTCGCTCGGCGCTTCGGTTTCCCACCAATTCCTGCCGAAGATCATCGCCGGCTATGCCGCGGGCCTGGTTGCCTACCGCAAGGTCATCGTCACCTTTTTCTGGTCGCTGCTCGGCATCGCCGGGACCATGGTGATGTTGGCCGCATTGCTGATCTCGCCCCTGCTTGCGGCGCTGCAACTGGCGCAATATGCAAAGGATGTCGGCGTGCTCTTTCTGATGTTGCCGGGAGTTCTGCTAAGGATCGTCGCCGACGTTCCATCCTATGCGCTTTATGCCGCACGCGGCGATCGCAAGCTGCTCCTCTGTAATCTTGGGTCGGCGATGATCTCCATTCTGCTCAACATCATTCTCATTCCGGTGTTTGGCATTTACGGCGCTGCGTTGTCGAACTGCGGCGCCAGTGCCGTTCTGCTGCTGTCGCTGGCGGTTTCAACTGCGCGTATCACGCGCGCGGATCGCGCGGAGCCCGGCGCAACGACGTCGGTGGGTCTGCCGACTGATAGCGATATGCTCTACCCATAGGGATTGTATCGGCGGCGAACAGGCTGTCGTGTCAGGCCGGATTGCTAGGGCGGAATGAGCTTGCTACACACGGTAGGATGTCATCGGCCACGATTGTGAATCATGCCGTTTCTCAGGATAGTTCGTGTGTTCTCATCCCCCGCGGTCCTGATGACCTCGGTTTGGGTCGCTATCCTGATCGGCATTGCAGCCGGACCGATCGAATATCCGTCGGAGCCTTCGGTAGTCGTACTGGCTCTGGTAGCCGCCGGCGTGTTGTTGTTCGTCCTGGCCTGCCAGGCGGGCGCATGGTGTTTCCGGGTCCGGCCTGGGCCGCAGCCGAACCTGCCCGCACCGCCGCTTCGTCTGCTGAACATGGCCACGACGGCGAGTTCAATGCTCGGTCTCGCCGGAATTGCGCTGATCGCGTTCGATCGCACCGTGCTGAGCGGTACCGGAAGCGGCGTAAACGCCGAGCTGCTGCGTTGCGCGCCTTCCCTGGTCGACTTTATCGAGGTCAAGCGAACGCCCTTGCTCTATCTCGGGTACCTCACCTTCTCCTTCGGCTTCGCTTCGCTGGTGTTGTTTCTCCTGAAAGGCGATGAGATCAGGGGATGGCCGGCAATTCTCGCACAGCTCTCGATACTCTCTCCCGTCGGCTATGCGGTCCTCTATTCGGGCCGCATGCCCATGTTGTTCATCATCATCCTGATCGTCGCGGCCGTGCTGGTTCGCGTCGGTCAGGGACGACGGCCCCTGCCGGTCGGCCATCATTTGCTTCTCAAGATGATCGTCGTATTGCTGCTGTTCGGAATCTATTCCAGCGCGATGTGGTCGACCCGCCAGGCCTTTTGCGTCCAGATGAGCGGGCTCATTCGTGAGTTGCAGGATAGAATGAGAGAACGGGATCTGGCGCGCGCCCCGGTCCCGCGGTCAACACCGACGACTTTGCAGTCGCCACCCGAGATCGAACGCCGGGAGCAGGTCGCCGATGCGGCGGTCAAGCCCCACCAGAACATGCAATCGTCCGAGACCGGCTCGAAAGATCAAGGTCCGGCCGAAGCCGGCTCGAAATCCGGAGTTCCGAAGCCAGCCCCGAGTACTGCGACGCACGCGGCGGAGCCGCCGAACAATATTCAATCCAGGCCTGAACCGGCGCCTGCGCCGAAATCCGCTGATTCAGTCAGTGCCGCGGATTTGAGCAGGATGGTCCAGGGGAGGACAATAATGCCAACGGCCGGGCAGCCGGTGCCTTCGGCAGATGCTGCTGTACTACTGGCGAGGATGCGTGAAGCATGGCACGTAACGCCGCGTGGATACGTCCTTTCGGCGATCGAATCCGGTCGTCTTTCACCGGGCACGGCCACAAGCGTTTTGAGCAGTTACTTTTATTTGACCCATGGTATCCGCATGCTCGACCTTGTCTGGCAGGCGCGAACGCAATTTACCCCGCATTGGGGCCTCTATGAAGTCGGCGTGCTCTCGCCGATCTTTCGGGTTTTCTTTCCGCAGAGCCGGCAACTGGCTTCGATGAACGAGCAGGTGGAGTCGGCGGAAATCTATGGCTTCTTCCCGACGGCCTGGGGGGCTGCCTATATCGATTTCGGCGCCGCCGGAACCGTCCTCTATATCCTGATCTGGGGATTTGCCGGCGGCTGGAGCGCTTTTGGCGCCAAACATTCCGGGCTCGCTTTGCCGCCGCTGCTGCAGACGTTCATTCTCGCAAGCATAATGTTGAGTTCCGTAGAGGGTCCGCTCGGGATCGCGAATTCGGCGATGGTGTTGGGCTCGATCATCGTCGTCGGCGTGGCGATCGATTTTGCTGGCTGCGGACGGCTCGCACTGGGACGACGCGGCGTGAGACCTGCGACGCGGACCCCGTAGGCGTTTCTCCGGCCCTGGGGATCAGTGCGCTTCGATTGCGCGAAGCCACGCCGCGGTCTCGGTGACGCCTTGCGCCGCGGTATATGGCAGCGGTCCGCAGATCGCTTCGGTGGCCGCGGTGTCAAATCGATACTGGGTCAGCACGTTGTTGAGGCGAAACGAATTGAACGGAAAGTTTTTCACCCCGATCGCGTTCACCGCGTCTCCGCAATAGGCCGCGGTGCGGGCGATGGCGAGCGGTACGTGTGGAATAGTTCGCGACTGGAAGGCGCGCTGGAACGCATCGCACCAGGCGAGCAGGTCGATCGGCTCGTAGTCAGCCAGATAAAGCGTCTTGCGATGGATGAGGTCGGCCGGCGCTTCGAGCAATCGCATATATTGGAAGGCGATATTCTCGATATAGCTGTATGATTTCCACAGCGGGCTCTTTCCGACATGGACGTAATGACCGCGCTGAATCATTCGAAGGAACAGCTGATAATGCGGACTCATGCCGGGTCCCCACACTGTGGTCGGGCGGACCAGGCACCACTCACGGCCGGCGCCGTCAGCCTCACGAACGATCTGTTCGGTACGGATCTTGCTGCGACCATAAAGCGTGTCGGCGGTGTAGTCGGTGTCGTTGCGTGGCACGTAGCCGACCCGGCATACGAGCTGCGATGACGTCCAGATCACACGCTTGATCGAAGGCGCGAGACGAACAGCGGCGATCAGGTTTTGCACGCCATCAATGTTGGCCGCGTAGCCCGCCAGGTTGGCTTTTTCATCGAGGTCGGTACGCGCAGCCAGGTGAACCAGTGTATCTGGCGAAAATTCCCGAACCGCGTCGGTGAGACGCGCCGTATCGAGGAGGTCGCACAGATAGCTCCCCGCCGCGCCCGATTCCTTGTCGAGACCGGCGACGTCCCAACCCGCAGCCTTCAGTCGCCGTACCAGCGCCCGGCCGATGAAGCCCGAGCTGCCAGTCACAAGAGCTTTCATGGCAGCGCCGCTGTCTCCAGGAAAAAAGCCATTTATCCCATATCGATCGCTGCTCTACCAAATCAAATTACCAATTGCAAATTGGACGGACAACATGCAGTCCAATTGGCTTGGCCTCGTGAAACGACCAGCCATCCGAGGGCAAGACTCGCTAGGACGACCCCGACTTTCCGAAGCAGGCCTCGCGAGCTTCCCGCGCCAGAATCGGAGATCCGTTCTGATTGACGTGATCTGCGTTCTGAAACATCGATTGATCGCCGAAGCGGTCCCAGAAACTGACATAGGGAATATGGTTCTCTCGAGCCACTTCCTTGTAGAACTCGCGCACTTCGGCGAATGTCGGAATGGCGTCGGCGCGTTCTCGGTAATATTTGTCGACCGGATAATTGACCAGGCAGACCCTTGCGCCCCGCGCGATCAGAAATTTGATCATGTCGTTGTAGACGCCGGCCTGTTCGCGCTCGTGAAAATCCGCCACCGGCGTATGCGCCGAGACTTCGTAATCCATGAAGGCATTGAACTTGGTCAAAATCTCCGCGTCGGTCTTCGCAGGTAATGCCATAAATGAACTCGGGTTGGGGGCTGATGCACCGGGCGCGGGAGTCACGGGCTTGCTGGCTGCCGGCTCCTTGTCCAGCCTGTAGGCGGTTTGCCAGAGCTGGTCATTGGCTGTGCTTTCTCTTTCCTTGAGCGCGTGACTGCTGAGCAATTTGATCCAGTATTGCCACATGAAACCGCGATGCACCGGATCGAAAGCCCTCAGCCGGAAGTTCGAATATTCCTCGGTCACGTAGGTACCCGGTGCTTCAAGCCGATAGTCGGCGAACAAATGAGGGTCTGCCTGGATGATGACCTCTCCCGGCTTGATCTTGCTGAAGTAATATCGAACACGCTGGTCCATTCGCTTGATCGTGGTTGCCCCAATGCCGAGGTTGACGAAATCCCTGGTGTTATAATCGGGGACCGCCGCGACGTGGGAGTCGCCAAATGCGGCGTTCGGTTGCGTAGAGTTTCGCAGCCGGCTTGCGATCCATTCGAAATTATCCAGAGGCAGCACGTAAGTGCGAACCATCCACTCGGACGCAGTCACAAATCCGAAGACCACGGTTCCAACGATGGCAAAGAAGATCTGGAGCCAGCGTCTAGAACTGAAAGTAGATGAACTCACTGGGAACTCCGGAATAGATGGTTGCCAGCACGAATATTCCGATGCCCGCGGCCAGCACTGCGGAAAGCGGGGTCGGCCGGAAGGCGACCACACGGCCGACCCGGCCCTTGCCGTTCAACCATCGACCGGATTCCCGATCGAGGCCGGTGAGGATTTGCTGCGAATTCGGCAGCAGGAATACGAACAACGTCACCAGGGCCATGTAGAGCGTCGCATGGAGGCTTCCGAACGTAACCAGGCCCCCGGTTCGCATGTGAAACATCCGCATGATTGGTTCGGCGAGCGGCCCCAACAGCGCCTGATAATTTTCCGGAAGCAAAATGCCGTATTGGCCGACCATCGCATGCAACATCACCTTGGCGCCGGTCCAGGACTCGGCGCGAAAGAAGACCCACGAAACGACCACCGCGGGAAACACGAGAATCGAAAGCGCGCTGTAAAATCGCAAGACCGGTCTGGAATCGACTTGCAACCGATGCTTCAGGTAGCGAAACGCATGATTGATGATGAGATAGAGTCCGTGCAATCCGCCCCAAATGACGAACAGCCAGCTTGCGCCATGCCACAGGCCGCCAAGCAGCATCACGACCATCAGGTTGAAGTAGCGGCGTAGAATTCCGTCGCGGTTCCCGCCAAGGGGAATGTAGAGATAGTCGCGCAGAAACCGCGACAGCGTCATGTGCCAGCGCCGCCAGAAATCGATGATGCTGAGGGATTTGTATGGCGAGTCGAAATTGTAGGGCAGTTTGATCCCGAACAGCCTGCTCAGGCCGATGGCGATGTCGCTGTAGCCGGAGAAATCGAAGTAGATCTGGAAAGTGAACGCCAGCGCCGCTCCCCACGCATCGAACAGGCTGATCGGCTGCTGCCGGGCCGCGAGGTGAAAGCCCAGCGAGGCGTAACCCGACATCGTGTCGGCAATGACGACCTTCTTGAACAGCCCGCACAGTATGAAGGCGATTCCAACTACAACTTCGGAAGATGAGATCGACTTCAGCCTTTCGTTGGTGAATTGCGACATGACCTCTTTGTGATGAATGATCGGGCCTGCGATCAGGTGGGGAAAGTACGCAACGAAAAGCGCATATTTTGGGAAGCCGAGATCGTCGGTGCGATCCCTGTAGACGTCGACCAGGAACGCTATCTGGATGAAGGTGATGAACGAAATTCCGAGCGGAAGCAGGATCGCGACCGGATGGAATTCAAGGCCCGAGAGGTCAGAGAAGGTCCTGGCGAAGAAATTGGCGTATTTGAAATATCCGAGCGTCGCCAGATCGCCCGCGATCGCGACGCCAAGGATGATCCTGGACTTGTTTTTTGCGATCAGGAGAGCCGCGCAATAATTGCCGGCGATCGAGCCGAACAGCAGGATGATGTATTTCGGCTCCCAAGCCCCGTAGAAAACCGAGGAGCAGACGAACAGCCAGACGAACACCCACTGGATGTTTCCATATCGCCGGACGATCAGGAAACCCGCCGAGACGATGGGCAGAAAGATCAGGAGAAAGGACAGTGAGTTGAAAAGCATGCTTCCCGTCGTTCGTCAGCTTTGGCGCAACCACCGACCGCAGCGCCACCGCTCGCTACGAGGTCGTATGGGCGGGTCCGATTTTGTTGGTGATCAGATTTCCGCGAGCAGTATGAAAAGGCAGCGACGCTCGCCCTTGTTGACCATTCCGCCGCGGTGGATGCCGTTGCCGTCGAACAGGATGCAGTTGCCGTAGTTCGAGGTTGCGCTGAAATGCCCCTCGCGGAGATATTGGGCCTCGACGGAATCGTCCTGCACATCGGCGCCGAATTCCGCCTTCTTGCGGAGGAACCGCGGCAGCGCCATGAACTTCCTGCGTACTTCCACCTTGCGGCTCGAGAGGCCGGCGAAGTCGATGGTGCGGCGGACCATGCCTTCGAACCAGTTGACCCTGGCGCGCTGGCTGCCGCGCACATAGCAGAACGGCCCGCCGTCGGGGCCGATCTCGTGCGTGTAGATCGCGCATTTCAGCATGCCATAGGTAGCGTCGACGTGAAGGTAGCATCCCCAGGGGTCGGCGAGCTTGGTGTCCGGAAACTGACGTTTCCAGAACGCGAATTCTTCATCGTTGATCTGCGCGTTGACGTGCTTCACCCCGATCGGGCGGCCAAGATAGGCGCTGGCGGACTCGACTATTCCGTAGTGCCTGAAGGCATCTTCGACCGCCGCGAAAGCTTGCGGATCGGCCGAGCGCGTGCACCAGTAAACGTTGTCGTCGAACTTCCTCTTGTCGAGGGGAATGGCGGCGCGGCGCTCGTCGAGTTTCGTAAAGGCCGGAGCGGTAGCGAGGCGAATTCCGTCGATCTCGCCAGGCGACAGCGTGATGCAGACGATACCGTCAGACCTGAGTTGATTGAGCAGTGCCGGGTTGGTCGGGACCGCGGCGCGACGCTGTCCCGTCAGGGTGCGGACCAGCCGTGAAACACGGATACTCACATAGGTCGAGATGAAACGCAGCGCGCTGGAAAAATTGAGACCGCTGAACCCGGCCTCCTTGGTCAGCAGCGGCATGTTTTCATAATCGACGATGCGCCGGATCGCGATAAAGGCAAACGTGCGCATGAACGTGGTCAGCGCCTGGATCCGTTCTCGCAAGCCCGGCGTTGGCAGCATCGCGCCGTAAGCCGGATGCCTGTCATAGTCGATCCGGGGCAGGGCGGTGCCGCGATAGGGAGGAATCGGCAAGGCGTTGATCGCGGTCGCCGAAACGCCCGGCGCCAGCTCAGCCATTGAATCGGTTGTGGTCATTGTTGCCTTTTCCGGACGCCGAGGTCCTGATCCCGCTGGCACTGCGCAGGTCGCCGCTGCGCGCCCGACCTATACAACTTGCACCATCGTCCTTGCAATAATCCGCTCGTCAGGACGCGGGGTCCCGTTCCTGCGGTGCGGGCGCTAAGTCGTGGAAATGCTTTGGAAATGCGTGCTTCAGATCGATGCTGCGGACCATGTCGGCAATCTTTTTCGATGCACCGCCCCGTCCATAAGGCGGTTCCCCCCTTGTGTCCGGCTGGAACCGGCCTTCGAGAATGCATTTCAGCGCCGCCAGAACCGCTCCCGACTCTGCCGGACAATCGAGGATCGTCGCCGCGCGCAAACGGCCGAGCTGACGATCGCCGATATTGACCGAGGGAGTTCCGACCGCTGGCGCTTCCAATATGCCGCTGGACGAATTTCCCACCACGGCGTCGGCGAGCCGAAGCGCCGCCCAATAGCGTTCGCTGCCAAGCGACGCAAAGAGGTGGGCGCGACCCTCGTGCGCGGCCACGAATGCGCGGATCGCGTCGTCGATGGCCCCGTGACCGGGATCGGCGTTGACGCCGGTAAAAATAATGGCGCGGTCTCCGATCGACGCCAGAGCGCCCAACAGGGCGGCAACGGTGGCGGCATCGGCTTCGGGTCGCGCCGTCGTCGGATGCAGAGTTACCAGCAGGAATTGGCTGGGGTTGCCGAGCCCGAGCGCGCGAAACAGGGCTGGCCGGTCGAGCACCGGCGCTGTGGCGGCCTCGTCGAGGCCCGGTGCCCCGACATTGAAGACGAACTGCGGATTTTCTCCCATCTGGATGACGCGCCGCCGATACGGCTCAGCGGCGACGAAATGCAGGCAGGCCATTTTGGTGATGGCGTGGCGGATTGCGTCGTCGAAGGCGCCTGCCGTGACCTCGCCGCCGTGAATGTGCGCGATCGGGACATTCAGCAGCGTCGCCGCGACCGCCGCCGCCAGAATTTCGAAGCGATCGCCGAGGACGACGAGCAGGTCCGGCGCAATTGTTGCGAGCGCTTCGGAAAAGCCGGTCACCCCGATTCCGGTGCCGCGCGCCACCGTCTCGGCGCGATCGTCTGTAAGCTGCATGTCGATCTTCGCCGCGATCGGAAAGCCATCGGCCTCGACGGCGCGCCAGGTCTCGCCGAATTTCGCAACCAGATGCATGCCGCAGACGATGAGGCGCAGATCGACTTCGTCCATGCCGCGCAATTCGCCGAGCATGCCGCGCAGCAAGCCGTAATCCGCCCGGGAACCGGTGACCACGGCGATCCGGCGGGGCGAGACGCTCATGCCGGCGTCCGCCGCCAACGCGAGGTGTCGAGCATCCCGCGCTCGACCACGTAGGAAGCGTAGGCGAGATCGGCCGCGGTCTCGATCTCGATCGAATGCAGCCGATCCATCAGGATGCCGTAGCTTGCGGTCGGATCGGCGTAGACCTTCCGGTGCGTTCGCATCGCCTCCCAGCCGATCAGATAGAGCGCGCCGTTCATGGTCACTTCCGGCGGCTGATCCTGCCGCCGCAGCGCCGGCGTCGTCAGCATTTTGTCGACGATGGCGCCGATCGAACCGTCTTTGCCGAGCGGCCCCACGAAGATCGACGAAACCTCGGCCTCGCGCAAGCCCACAACCAGACTTGCGTTGCGCGCCATGAAGAGTTCGGCAGCCGCGTCGTAATGCTCGCCCGCTGCGAACGGCGACGACGGTTCGAGCACCATGATCGCGTCATAGCGGCGGCCCTCATTCGCCTCGATCCAGTCCATGGCGTGGAGGATGACGTCGTTGGAAGAGGCGGTGTCGGTTGCAAGCTCGGCGGGCCGCGCAAACAGCACCTCGGCGCCGTGGCGTTTCGCCTCGGCCCGGATTTCCTCACTGTCGCTCGACACGATCAACCGAGAACAGTAGCGCGATCGCCGCGCCGATATCGCCTTGTAGCCGATCAGGCTGAGGCCGCCGATCTCGCGCAGGTTTTTGCCCGGCAATCCCTTGGAGCCGCCGCGTCCGACCAGCAGGAACAAAATCTGCAGTGAGGCTGTCATCGTCCCGTCATCCGCGCCCTGCGAACATCAGCGAAAGTAGCAAGCGCCGTGCCCTCAAAAAGGCCGCCCCGGCGCGGTTGTCTCGGGCTCGCCTGCGTTGCTTTTACCAAGCTACTCGACTAAGACAACCACCTGATTTCGAGGGGCTATTTTCGATCGCCCGATGTCGGCTGACGGAAACTCATGGACCGCCGAACCACGATCATTGCCGAGGCTGGCGTTAACCACAACGGCGATCGCGCCCGCGCGCTGGCGCTGGTGGAGGCTGCCGCGCGCGCCGGCGCCGATGTCGTCAAGTTCCAGTCGTTTCGCGCCGACAAGCTTGCCACCGCCGGCGCCGCCAAGGCGAGCTATCAGAAGGTTACGACCGGAGGCGAACAGTCCCAACTCGAGATGCTGCGCGCGCTCGAACTGAGCGAGGACGATGAACGTCGCATCGCCAAGGCCAGTGCGACCGCCGGCATCGCCTATATGTCGACGCCGTTCGACGCCGAGAGCGCCAACCATCTGGTCCGCAATATAGGGGTCACGACCTTGAAGGTTGGATCGGGCGATCTGACCAACGCACCCTTGCTGTTGGACCTCGCGCGGTTCCGGCTGCCGATCATCCTGTCGACCGGAATGGCGACGCTGGCCGAAGTCGAGCAGGCGCTCGGCGTGATCGCCTTCGGCTATCTGCGCGAGGCGACCGCGCGCCCGGCCGCGACGGATTTCGCGCGGATGCTGCTCGATCGCGCAAGCTGGACGGAACTGAATGGCAAGGTCACGCTGCTGCATTGCACGACGGAATATCCGGCGACCCCGGATTCGATCAATCTGCGAGCCATGGCGACGTTGCGCAGCGCCTTCGGACTACCGGTCGGTTTCTCCGACCACAGCCGCGGCATTCATGTCGCCGCCGCCGCGGTCGCGCTCGGTGCTGTCGTCATCGAGAAGCATCTGACCCTCGATCGCTCGCTGCCAGGGCCTGATCACCGCGCCTCGATCGAGCCGGACGAAATGGCGGCGATGGTCGTCTCGATCCGCGACGTCGAACTGGCGCTGGGTGACGGGCGCAAGGTGCCGGCGGCCGATGAAATCGCCAATCGCAGGGTAGCGCGCAGAAGTCTGGTCGCAACCAGGGCGGTTCGCAGCGGCGAACCGTTCTCCGAAGCCAATCTCGGCGTGAAGCGGCCGGGAGACGGTATTTCTCCTGTTGAATATTGGACTTATCTCGGCAAGAAGGCGGATCGTGATTACGCGGCCAACGAGGCCCTGGAACCATGAGCCTGGTTGTTCTCTGCGCAGGCGGCCATGCCCGCGTCGTCATCGAGGCGTTGCGCAGCCGCGGCGCGCGTCCCACCGCGGTGACCGATCGCGATTCAGCGCGCAAAGGCTCCTTCCTCGGGGGAATTCCGATTATCGGGTCGGACGAGGATGTTCTGGCGATGAAGGCGGAGACGGTCGAACTGGCCAACGGGCTCGGCAATCGCGCGTCGCGGTCAAGTCCGGGATTGGCGGGCCGGCGGGATTTGTTTGACCGCTTCGCAGCCCGCGGCTTCGCATTCCCGGTGATCACGCATCTCTCCGCGGTGATCGCTTCCGATGTCACTCCCGGCGAGGGCGCGCAGGTGATGGCCGGCGCCATCATCCAGCCGGGCGCGCGGATTGGGCGCAATGTGCTGATCAATACCCGCGCGGTGGTCGAGCACGACTGCCACGTCGGCGATCATTCGCATATTGCGCCGGGCGCCGTATTATGCGGCGGCGTTTTAGTTGGCGAGGGAAGCCACGTCGGCGCCGGGGCGATTATTCTCGCCGGGGTGAACCTCGGCGCGGGATCGGTGGTTGCTGCCGGCGCGGTGGTCGCAACGGACGTCACGGCAGGGAGCTTTGCTGGTGGCGAATGGGATAACCGGCCATGAACGGGGTGTATGTGGTCGCCGAAGATACCGCCTTGATCGAGACGCTGCGGCGCATCGATGAGGGCAATCTGCAACTCGCCGTGGTCGAGCGCGACGGCAAGATCGTCGGTACTGTGACCGATGGCGACGTGCGGCGCGCGCTATTGAGCGGCGTCGGCCTTGACGCCTCGGTGGCGCGGGTGATGAATCGCAACCCCATCGTCGCCCCGATCGGGATCTCGAACGCGGCGGCGTTGACGCTGATGCGCCGCCACGGCATCCACCAATTGCCGATCGTGGATGGCGAGGGAAGGGTCAGCGAGGTCAAGCTGATCGACGATCTCGCCGTCGTGCCGTCGGATGAGCATTGGGTCGTGCTGATGGCCGGCGGGCTCGGCTCGCGCCTGAAGCCGCTGACCGACGAAACGCCGAAACCGCTGATCCGGGTCGGCGACAAGCCGATCCTGGAAACCGTCCTGACCGGTTTCGTCAAGGCGGGGTTCGGCAAGTTCTTCATTTCGATCAACTACAAGGCCGACATGATCCGCGAATATTTCGGCGACGGCTCGGCCTGGGGCGTCGACATCAGCTACCTCGAGGAGCGCGACCGATTGGGCACCGCGGGCGCATTGTCGCTGTTGCCGGAGCGGCCGAAGCAGCCGTTTTTCGTCATGAACGGCGATCTCCTCACCACCGTGAATTTCGAGCAGATGCTGAAATATCACCGCGAGCATCGTGCCTTTTCCACGGTCTGCGTCCGCGAGCATTCGGTGACGGTGCCGTTCGGCGTGGTGGATTTCGACGATCACCGCCTGCTCGGCATCCGCGAAAAGCCGACGCAGAAATTTTTCGTCAATGCGGGCGTGTATCTCCTGGATCCGGGCGTGCTGGACCACCTCACTCCCAACGCCTCGGTCGACATGCCGTCATTGATCGAGACGACGATCGCGGGGGGAAAGACCTCGGTCGTGTTTCCCTTGCGGGAATACTGGATCGATGTCGGACGCCTTGACGATCTGCAGCGCGCCTCCGACGAATTCCACCGGATATTCGGATGAGTGCCGATCGCACTTTGCGCGAGCTGATGTCGCTCGAAGGGCGCGTGGCGCTCGTGACCGGCGGCGCTGGCCATATTGGCCGGTCGGTGGCCCACGCGCTGGCCGAGCTCGGGGCCAACATCGCCGTGGTCGACCTTTCGGCGTCCGGCTGCGCCGACGTCGCCGCCGAGCTTGGCCGGAGCTGGCCGGTCACGGCCATAGGCTTCGACTGCGATCTCGAACATTCCGACGCGGTGCGCGATCTACCCCGCAGGGTCCGCGAACGCTTCGGCCGCATCGATGTCGTCGTCAACTGCGCGGCATTCGTGGGAACCAGCGGCCTCGAGGGCTGGGCGGTTCCGTTCGAGCAGCAGTCGGATGCGACCTGGAGGCGGGCCATCGAGGTCAACCTGACGGCGCCCTTTATCCTCGTTCAGGCCGCCGCTGCCGATCTCAGGGCATCGGGGCACGGCAGCGTCATCAACATTTCCTCGATCTACGGTCTGGCAGGTCCGGACTGGCGACTCTACCAGGGAACGAGCCTCGGCAATCCCGCCGCCTATGCCGCCAGCAAAGGCGGCCTGATCCAGGCCACGCGCTGGCTTGCCACCACGCTGGCGCCGCAGATACGGGTCAATGCGATCGCGCCGGGCGGGGTGTTCCGGGACACTCCCGAACCTTTTCTCAGCCGCTATGTGGCCCGCACGCCGTTGGCGCGCATGGCGCGCGAGGAGGACTTCAAAGGGGCGGTGGCCTATCTGGCGAGCGATCTGTCCGCCTATATGACGGGGCAATGCATGACGGTCGACGGGGGCTGGACCGTATGGTAAGGCCGTCGCAAATCATGAAATACGAGACTTTGGGAAAATGCTGAGCTGTAGCAAATGCCTGTTGCCGGAAACGGCCGAGGCGACATCATTCGATGACAAGGGCTCCTGCAGCGTTTGCGCGCAGATCGAGGTGCGCGACACCCAGATCGACTGGGACGACCGCCATAAGCAGATGCTCGAGCTGGTCGCACAGTACCGCGACAAGGGTCTCTACGACTGCATCGTGCCGTTCTCGGGCGGCAAGGACAGCGTTTTCCAGCTCTGGTATGTGGTGCGCAAGCTGGGCCTGAAGCCGCTGGTCGTGCGCTTCGACCACTGGTTCTACCGGCCGCTGGTCGATGAAAACAACACCAGCGTATTCAAGCAGCTCGGCGTCGATGTGCTCAACTTCACGCCGAACTGGCATGTGGTCCGCGAACTGATGCTGGAATCGCTGAAGCGCCGCGGCGACTTCTGCTGGCATTGCCACACCGGCATCTACGCCCACACCATGCAGATCGCCATTCGCTATGAGACGCCGCTGTTGTTCTGGGGCGAGAGTCTCGCCGAATACCAGTCGTTCTATTCCTACGACGAGATGGAAGAGGTCGACGAGAAGCGCTTCAATCGCGCGATGAATCTCGGCATCACCGCCGACGACATGTACGAATTCCTCGGCGGCCGCGTCGCCAAGCGCGACCTTTATCCGTTCGCCTATCCGCCGCGCAAGGAATTGATGCGGATCAAGTGCCGCTCGATCTGCCTTGGCAGCTACATCAAGTGGGATACCAGGAAGCATGTCGAGATCATCAAGCGCGAGCTCGGCTGGAAGGGCCAGGAAGTCGAGGGTATTCCGCCGGAATATGATTACGAGAAGATCGAATGCTTCTTCCAGGGCGTGCGCGACTATTTGAAATTCATCAAGCGCGGCATGGGGCGCACCAACCACCTCGCCAACATCGACATCCGCAATCACCGCATGACGCGTGAGGAAGGCGAGAAGCTGGTCGGTCAATATGACGGCAAGCGGCCGCCGAGCCTCGATCTGTTCCTCGATTACCTCCAGATCAGCGAGGAGCAATTCCTCGAAGTGGCGATGAAGCACGAGGTCAGCCCGTGGCAGTTCTCGCCGAACCAGATCGAGCCGGGCAGGCGAATGCCCGATATGGACAAGTGGGACGCTACCGAGGTGCCGTGGCCGAATCACCCGGGCATTGAAATCGGCGGCAAGGGCTGATCGAAGCGGCGCTCGCTTTGGGCGCCCCAGGAGCCGGCGATGTCAGAAGTCGCGATCGTCGATTACGGCATCAACAATGTCCGCTCGGTGCGCAACGCCGTCGAATATTGCGGCTTTGACCCGGTGGTAACCCATGACGCCGCCGCGATCGCCGACGCATCGCATGTCATCTTGCCCGGCGTCGGCGCCTTCGGCGACGCCATGAGCAATATCCGCGCCCGCGGCATCGAGGAAATCCTCGACCGCCACGTGCGGCAACAGGGCAAGCCGTTCCTGGCAATATGCCTCGGGATGCAGTTGCTGGCGCGAACTTCGGAAGAACATGCCGACGGCAACGCGCCGTTTCAGGGGCTCGGCTGGTTCGACGCCGATATCCTGCGCCTGCGGCCCAACGATCCCGACCTGAAAATCCCGCATATGGGCTGGAACAGCGTGACCAGGGAGCGCGATCATCCCGTGCTTTCGAATATCAGCGACAGCAACCTGGCCTTCTATTTCGTGCATAGTTTTGCGATGCGTTGCGACAACGCGTGCGACCTCGTCGGCTGGGCGGACTACGGCCAGCAGGTCACGGCCATCGTCGCCAGGGACAATATCGTCGCGACCCAGTTCCATCCCGAGAAAAGCCAGGACAGCGGCATCGAACTGGTTGGTAATTTCCTGCGGTGGAATCCTTAAAAGCGCGCAATGCTGAAAAAGAGATTGATCCCGAAATTCCTGCTGCGCGACGGACGCCTGGTGAAGTACACGCGGTTCTTCGACAATGAGCGGATCGCCGGCAATCCGGTGACGACCGCGAAGGTCTATAATGATTACGGCGTCGACGAATTGATCGTGCTCGACATCGTGCCGAGCGCGCAGTCGCAGGCAGCCGTGGTCGACATCATCGGGCGGATGTCCGAAGA
>Ga0075522_10000133_pt1 | contig 47269 bp, 23 predicted proteins | sample NGEPerA_FD_74796 | JGI IMG/M metagenome (GOLD analysis project Ga0075522, IMG submission 74796) | Arctic peat soil microbial communities from the Barrow Environmental Observatory site, Barrow, Alaska, USA - NGEE PermafrostL2-A | ecosystem: Environmental > Terrestrial > Soil > Wetlands > Peat ... | reverse complement strand
TCGTGGTTTGGCGTCGCAACTGCAATGAAAGATTCAAATCATGGTTGAGCAACTTTACCGGGCCGATATTGATGCTGTCACGGCGGCTGAATGGTCGGAACTTTTGGGGCGGTTCGAGGATGCAAACCTCTACCAAACATGGAGCTATGGCGCCGTTCGCTGGGGCGAAGAGAATTTGAGCCATCTGGTTTTGCGCCGGCATGGTGAAGCGGTTGGGCTGGCACAAGTCAGAATTATCTGTCCACGTTTGGTAAAACGTGGTGTTGCATATCTGCGTTGGGGACCTTTATGTCAATTGCGCGGGCATGAATTGGAATTGGAAACCGTGCGTCAGATGGCGGTCGCTTTGCATGAGGAATATGTTCGGAAACGGCGGCTGTTTTTGCGTATTTTGCCCAATGCGTTTGCCAGTTCTCAACGCGCCGATATATTTCAGGCTGCATTTTCGCAATTCAGCAAGGCATCGTCCAGCCATGCGAATACGGAAAGAACCTTCTTGTTAAATCTGTCGCCGTCGCTCGAAGAACTGCGCAAAAAACTTGATCAAAAGTGGCGGAACCAGCTTAACCGGGCGGAGAAGAACAACCTTGCGATAGTTGAAGGCAGTGGCGCTCCGGAATATCGGGTCTTCGCGCAAGTTTATGAAAAGATGTGGAGCCGCAAGAAGTTTGACACAACGGTGGATGTCAATGAATTTGGCCGCATCGGTGAAGATTTGCCGTCAGGGCTGAAGTTGAAAATTCTCATCTGCGAGCATCAGGGAAAACCGGTCAGCAGCATTGTTTGTTCGGCCATCGGCAATACTGGCATCTATCTGCTGGGCGCAACCCATGACGAGGGGTTGAACACCAAAGGTGCCTATTTATTGCAGTGGACGATGATCAAATGGCTCAAGGAAAATGGATTTCAGTTTTATGATCTTGGTGGAATTGATCCCGAGCAAAACCCCGGAGTTTACCATTTCAAACAGGGGTTTTCAGGGCAGGACGTATCGCGAATTCCTCCCCTCGAATCGTGCGAAGATTTTATTAGTGGCATCGGCATGAAGGCGATGGATTTTGTTCGGGGCAGTTTCCGCAATCCTTTGAACAAACGCAAGAAAGAACATTCAAAGCCGGCCAAGCAGGTGGGGCAGGCGGATGGAATAACGGCGCGCAACGCACGTTAATTTAAGCGCGAAAGCCATGGATATTTCCGTTGTTATTCTGAGTTGGAACGACAAGCAGTATTTGGAGGTGTGCCTTCAGAGCCTGATGGACGCCGCGCCGTCGCGCACGATGGAAATTATTGTGGTGGACAATGCCTCGACCGATGAGTCGCCTGACATGGTGAAAACCTTGTTTCCGAATGTGAAGATCATCCGGAATGCGGAGAACCTTGGATTTCCTAAGGGCAACAATATCGGTGTGCAGGCGAGCCGGGGAAAGTATGTCTATCTGCTCAATTCCGACATTAAAGTTTGCGCCGGCTGTCTGGATGCATTGGCGGATTACCTGGATCAAAATCCCAACGTCGGGATGGTCGGGCCAAAAATTCTGAACCGGGATTTGACGCATCAAAGTTCGTGCCGCCGGTTTCCGACGCTGTGGAACAATTTTTGCGAAGTGACCGGTTTGGTGAAGATTTTCCCCGGAAGCAGCCTCTTCAGTGGCGAACATATGTTTTATTTCAAGGGTGACCGGCTCCTGGATGCGGACGTGCTGGTGGGCTGCTTCTGGACGGTCCGGCGTGAAGCGGTCAACGAATTCGGCCTGCTGGATGAAGGATTTTTCATGTTTGCCGAAGACCTTGACTGGTGCAAACGTTTTTGGGAAGCCGGCTGGCGCGTGGTTTTTTATCCCGATGTTCAGGCCATTCACTATCGTGGAGGCAGCAGCACAAAAAAGGATGCGGTGTGGCTGGCCTTGACCCAGCAACGTTCCATCTTGCGCTACTGGAAAAAGCATCACGATGCAGCTGCCAACTGGGGGATAAGATGTTTGCTGTTCATCCACAAGATCAGCCGTTGGGGAGCAGCCTTGGCAAGCTATCTCATCAAGCCTTCAAAACGGAAGGATAGCGAAATGCGAATGAAAGTGGCCGCAGCCTGTCTGTGCGATCTTTTCTTGCGTGGCAACCCAAATGGTGACGGCACCTTGACCCGGAACGATACGATAAACGCGATGCCACATGCCTGATGCACCCACAGGATTTCATCAGACGGCTTTCCCAGTATGCCAAGCGCCATGGTTTCCGCGCGACCATGAGTCGTATCGTGGTTTCCGTCAAACGGATCCGGACGGGCCGGTGGAATATTCTTTTTGTTTGCGACCTTGCGACTTGCAAGCCGCCGGTTCTCGATGATCCAAACCATGCCAAAATGGAACGAAAAAAAACGGAAGACGAATTGAGTGGCCAGGACTTGTTACAGATCACCAGTGCTTGGAACCCCAAGATTGCCCGTCGCCAGCTTTCAGAGCGGTTTGCGCAAGGTGCTTCGCTGTGGCTGTTTAAATTGGATGACAAGCTGGCGGCTTATGGCTGGACGATCATCGGACGGACCGTAGAGCCGCACTTCATTTCTTTGGGAATAAATGATGCGCACTTGTTTGATTTTTTTGTGTTTCCGGAATATCGCGGCCAAAGAATCAATCCTTCGTTAGTGAACCATATACTGACCAAGCTGGCCTCGGAGATGAGAAATCGCGCATTCATTGAAGCTGCGCAGTGGAACACCGCCCAGTTGTGCTCATTAAACAAAACGCCTTTCCGACCATTTGGCCGGGCAAGCAAATACAGCATTTTCGGAAAGACACTGGTAATTTGGCGTAACAAGGATTTTAAAGCAGCCTGATCAATGCGATCCGCTGCGAAACGATTCAACCGTCCGATGGCAAAATCCACCAGTTCTGACGAAAGAATATTTAAGCCACGCTTGTCCAAAAAAACGGCAATCCGAACCGGTCGCGGGTTATTTTTTCCGAAGGAAATTTTTTGCGGCGCGAAGGCTGGAAATGATGAAGCAAATAATTCCGCCCAATTCAAGCGGGCAGATTGGCAGCGATATCAGGAATCCGGCGTAGCAAATCACTTAAATTGAGAAAGCAGAAAAGAATCTGGGGAGCACACGCGCAAGACCAAATGCCGAAAGCTGAAGGCTGAAGCCTGAAATAAGTTCGACGCGAGACGCGCCGAACGGCACCCGGGGCGGGCGCGCTCCCCAAACCAGATTTTGAATTCGTGTTTATCCGTGTTCATCCGTGGTTCAAATAAAAAGGGCGGGAAACCCGCAGGCTGGCCTCTGATTTCAAATTTCAACGTTTCAGGTTTTCATTTAATGTTGCGGAGTGCCTGGAGCATGATGAGCAGCAAGCCGCCCGCTTCCAGCAGCCATAAAAACGGGATTCCAACCGAATGGCCTTGCGGATCGCATCCACCAGGCTTAAATTCGATTCATGCGGATACTGATTAAATTCCCCGATCGGGAGACCGAGCGGCGTGCTTTGGGGAAACTCATTCCCCGATTTTCCGGCAATAGTTGGGCTTCCGGTGAAACGGCCGTGCCCGCGCCCGCCTTGAGTTTTCTGGCGGAACAGGGCATTCCCTTTACCGTCATTGGCCCTGCTCCTTACGCGTATGTTACGCCGCTACGAAATCCTGGTGCCGTTGCTGTTTAACGACGGCTTGCCGGTGCCAGAGTCCTTGTTGGCGCAAACATTTGAGGAGTTGCGTGCGCAATTTGGCGCGGCTTCGTGGGAAACCCAGGTTTTGCGGGGAGCTTGGGAACAAGAGGGCGCGGTTTATCAGGACAATCTGACGCGATTTTTCGTGGATGTGCCGGATGCGCCGGAACACCGTCAGTTTTTCAAGCAGTTCAAGCAACAGTTGAAACAGCGGTTTCAACAGTTGGACATCTGGGTTACTTCTTATCCGGTGGATGTCATCTGAATGCGCCTTCAACCAATTGACTTTCACCTGATAACCCTCTTTTGCGCCCTTTGCGCCTTTTGTGGCCAGTTGGTTCCGGGGGAGAACACGCGGCCCGCGTGTCTTGGCGTGCGGCGCACCCCGCATACCACTGGCTGACAAACATTCAAACTTGAGTCCTTTTGTGTTCACCCTGTCTCCGAATGGTTCGCCGCGCGACGCGGCGAATGGCACCCGTGACGGGTGCGCTCCCCAAACCAGATTTTGAATCCGTGTTTATCCGTGGTTCAAACGAAAAGAGCGGGAAACCAGCAGGCTGACCTCTGATTTCAAATTTCGCGTTTTAGTTTTCATTTTGGGTTGCAGAGCGCCTGAACCATGATGAGCAACAGGCCGCCCGCTTCCAGCAGCCATAAAAACGGGATTTTTTCCAGGTCAAGTCCGAACATTTGGTCCATGCTGGCAATGGACGCGGCGCGAATGACAATGTAGGCGAAGACCAGGGCGCAACCGCCTGCCGCCAGCGGCAGTTGGCGGCCAAAGGTTCCAATCAGGATCCGCAACTGGAGCAGGGCCACCGCAAACAACGCGATAATGACCAACGCAAATACGAGGAAAAAGAACGCGTGCAGCTCGAGGCGATACTGCAGCAGGATCTCCCGCGGGACTGCCTGGCGGCCGAGTTTGATGAGCAGCGTTTGCAAGTCGAACTGCTTGTTCAACCCAAGCGCAACCAGAATGGCACCGAGCCATCTCCAGATACGTCCCAACGCGGCCGGATCGTGGAACCGGGCAACCACCGCCGCACGGAAGGAAAGCAAGGCGGCGACCAGATAGAGGACGAACATCGTCCAGCCGAGCGCGGTCAACTGGCCCGCCACATGCATGTCGGAACTCATCTGCCAGGAAAAATAGCAGGCAAAAGTTCAAAATGGAAATGGGGAAAACAAAAATCGGAAATCGGAAATGACGATTGCTGGCAGCAAGCGGAAATCGAAAAACCGAAGGCAGAAATGAATCCGGGGAGCACACGCAGGAGAACAAATGCTGAAAACTGAAATTGAGAAAGCAGAGATCAATCAGGGGAGCACACGCGCCTCGCGTGTCGTGGCGGGCGCCCCGCACGCCACCTGCTGGCAAACATTCCAGCTTGAATCCGTTTGGGTTCAGCCCGGTTTCCGGAGGGTTCGACGCGAGGCGCGTCGAACGGCACCCGGGGCGGGTGCGCTCCCCAATCATATCAAGCAATCCGCGCCATTCGTGAAATTCGCGTCCAAGAAGCTTTTGCAGATTCCGTTTCCGTTTCTCCGTTTTTTCTCGCGGATCATTCCTCAACACGGTAATTAAAACACAAAAAAATCCATGAAGATAGCCATTGTCGGTCTGGGTTATGTCGGTCTTCCCTTGTCGCTCCAGTTCGCGCGCTCCGGCGTGGAGGTGCTGGGGCTGGACATTGACCGGGCCAAAATCGAATCGCTCAACCAGGGGCAGAGCTACATCAAGCACATCGAATCCTCGGCCATCGCCGAACCAGTCAAGGCCGGACGGTTCGAGGCGTCCACGGATTTTGCGCGCATCCGGGAAGTGGCGGCGGTCATCATCTGCGTGCCGACGCCGTTGAACAAAAACCGTGAGCCGGACATTTCCTACATCATCGAGACGGGCAAGGCCATCGCGCCGCACCTGCAAAAGGGCGTGCTCGTGGCGCTGGAATCCACGACTTATCCCGGCACGACCGACGAGGATTTGCGCGCGGTGCTGGAAGCGGGATCGCAGCTCAAGGCCGGCACCGATTTTCATCTGGCCTTTTCGCCGGAACGCGAAGACCCCGGCAATGATTTGAGCAAGGTGGAACTTATTCCCAAGGTGATCGGCGGCTTCACGCCCGCGTGTCTGGAGCGGGCCAAAGTTGTGTATGGCCACGCGATCAAAACTTTGGTGCCGGTTTCTTCCTGCCGCGCGGCCGAGGCGACGAAGCTTTTGGAAAATATTTTCCGCAGCGTCAACATCGCCCTGGTCAACGAACTAAAGGTGGTCTATGGCGCGATGGGCATTGACGTTTGGGAGGTGATCAACGCGGCGAAGACGAAACCGTTCGGGTTCATGGCCTTTTATCCCGGCCCCGGTCTGGGCGGACATTGCATTCCGATTGATCCGTTTTATCTCACTTGGAAGGCGCGCGAATATGGTCAGAACACGCGTTTCATCGAGCTGGCGGGCGAGGTCAACACCGCCATGCCATTGCATGTGGTGAACCGCGCGGCGGAAGCGCTCAATGCCCGCCGCAAGCCGGTCAACGGCAGCCGCGTGCTGATTGTTGGCCTGGCCTACAAGCCGAATGTGGACGATGAACGGGAGTCGCCGAGTTATGTGTTAATGAACCTTCTGCAGGAACGCGGGGCGGAAGTGGCCTACTATGATCCTTATGTGCCGGTGGTGCGCCCGACGCGCGAACACGCGCATTGGACGGGCACCCGGTCGGTAAGCTGGAACCGGCAGACGCTGGAAAGTTATGACGCAATCATCATCGCGACCAACCATCAGTCCGTTAATTATCAGGAGCTGGCTGATTGGTCGCCGTGCATCGTAGATACGCGCAATGCGATGGTGTCCGTGAAAACGAAGCCCGGCCAGGTTTGGAAGGCGTGAACATGGTTCTAAGCCGGGAATGGCGATCGGTAAGGCCGCCCTCAACGTCTTTCGTGTAATCGAACGAGGCTTTTTCAAAAATGCGCCGCCGACATGAGGCTCCAATTGTTTTGAAGAATGAGCCTCGTTACCTAGGCTGCAACTGGGTTTGCCAATGAAAACCGACGTGACGGCGCGGTCGTCTCCAAAGTTACTTGGATTGATCGTCCGGCGGGAACGCTGGGGTTTGTCCGGGCGCGGCTGGCTGATCCTTGCGCTGGCCATCCTGCTGGCGGGCTGGGGGCTGGGGTTGAACCTCCATTCATTTCTGGCCGTCACCCGGCGGGTGCCCGCCAAGGTGCTGGTGGTCGAAGGCTGGATCCATAATTATGGAGTGGATGCCGCCGTAAGCGAATTCAAAACCGGCCACTATGACCGGCTGCTGACCACGGGCGGCCCGGTGGAAGGCTATGGCCCGGCCAGTTCCATCTATGACACAGACGCCTGGCAAAGCGCCGGCCTGTTGAAGCAAGCCGGCCTGCCCGCCGCCGTCGTGCAAGCGGTTCCCTCGTGTTTGGTGGGCCGGGACCGGACTTACAATTCCGCCATCGCCCTGCGCATCTGGTTGCGTGAACACGACCAGCATATTGGCAGCCTTAATGTGCTGACGGAAGACGCCCACGCCCGCCGCACCTGGCTGCTCTTTCAGTCGGCGCTGGGACCGGAAATTCAGGTGGGCATCATCTCCGTCCGCAACCCGGACTACGACGCCGATCATTGGTGGCGTTCCAGCACCGGCGTGCGGGAGGTGATTGATGAAAGCATTGCGTATGGGTATGCGAAGGTTTTTTTCCACCCGGCAAAACCGGTGGCGCAAGTTCCTTGATTATCGGCGCGGATTATTAGAAACTAATCTTCCATGAAAGGGAAAGCGATGAATCTGAAAAACCGGATGTGTGGCCGGAACCTAAACAGGGGCGGTGTTTTGCTGGCCGCCAGTCTGCTGGCCGTTCATCGCGTGGGGGGAGCACCGGTGCTCATGGGGCCGCCGCCGGTCAACACCGCGCCACCGGCGGCGCAGGACGACGCGACCAACAACGTGATGAATGTTTTCCTCCCTTCCGGCTTGGTCAACGGCAATCTACCGGAACCGTTCCAATACGGGCCGGTGACATTTCGGCCGCATGTGTCCTACAGTGTCAGCTACGGCAACGGCATCCAGGCCGGAACCAGCGGCGCACAGGACACCGTCATCCAGCAGCTCTCGCCGGGATTGACGGTTGACCTCGGCCGGCAATGGTCGCTTGATTACACACCAACGATCATATTCTATTCCAGCAAACAACTGCAGGACGGGGTCAACCATGCCGCCGCGTTGAACGGCGGCATCAGCTATGAAGACTGGGCGTTCAGCCTGATGCAAGGCTACAGTTCCACTGACGAACCGACTTTCGAAACCGGCGCCCAGACCAGCCAGCAAACATATTCAACCGCCCTTGGCGCCCACTATGCGTTCAGCGACAAAATGTCCGCCGATTTCGGAGTGAACCAACTTTTCAACTTCGTCGAAAACTTTCAAGATTCCTACAACTGGTCCACCATGGAATGGGTGAACTATGCGTTCTCGCCGCGCCTCAACGCCGGCCTTGGCGCCGGCGCCGGCTATACGATTGTGAAAGACAATTCCGGCGCCGGCGTGAACAACCCGGATGCTGTCAACGAACAGTTGCAGGCGCGGATCAACTGGCGGGCCACTGGCAAAATCAGCTTTCAAGCCAGCGGCGGCCTGGAAGACGAGCAATTTCTGGCCGCCGGCTACAGTGATTCCTTGAATCCGATTTTCAGCGCGGCCATCCAATACCAGCCGTTCCAGGTCACGCAAATTTCACTTGCCGCCAGCCGCACGGTCGGCACTTCCGATTATTATATCATCGCCCAGTCCACGGAAAGCACCACGGTCAGCCTCAACCTGAACCAGCGCGTGCTCGTGAAATACCATTTGAACCTGGGTGTTGGTTACACCAAGACCGACTACACGGTTGCGCTGGCTGGTTTTGGCAGCGGCAGCCGGACGGATGACATCTATTCTTTCAACGCCAGTTTTGGCCGCAGTTTCCTTAAGCGCGGGAACTGGGCGATCACGTATCAATACTCCGATGATGCGTCCAACACCGGCGGCTACAGCCAGCGAAGCAACCAGATCGGCTTCCAGATTGGTTATAGCTATTGAATTCACCGCACAGGCGGATAACTGGAAATCGCCAGGGACAAAACGCATGTCTGACCAGACCACACGAACCATGTTCTCAACGCCACAGTTCCGCAAATTTGGGCTGGCGGCGGGCGGGCTGGTCATTTGTTTCGCGGTGCCTTTGTGGCGGCTGGCGCGTTTTGCGGCCAATGATGAACTGTTTTCCTATATCCTGCTCATTCCATTTTTATGCGCCTACCTGGCGTGGCTGCAGAAAAAAAATCTGCCGGCGGTTTCCCTGCCGGCGGCAAAAACCGCCGCCATTTTTTCTGCGGGCGGCATTGTGGCGGCGGGGTGTTTCTGGTCGCATCGCAGGCTGGCGATTGATGATGAACTCGCGCTGGCAATGCTGTCGCTGGTTTTGTTTCTGGCCGGCGCGGGATTTCTCATCCTGGGCGGGGCGATGATGCGGGCGCTGGCATTTCCGTTTGCGATGCTGGTTTTCATGATCCCGTTCCCGACGCTGCTCCGCCAGACGCTGGAAACGTTTTTGCAGCATGGCTCGGCGTTCTGTGCGGACTGGATGTTCACGGTGTCCGACGTGCCGGCGCTGCGGAACGACCTGGTGTTCCACCTGCCAAACATCAATCTGCAAGTGGCGCCGGAATGCAGCGGGATTCATTCGACCGTGGTCTTGTTCATCACCAGCCTGGTGGCCGGCCATTTTTTCCTGCGCCAGCCGTGGAAACGCGTCGTGCTGTGCGTGGCCGTGATCCCGCTGGCGCTCCTCCGCAACGGCTTCCGCGTCTTTGTCCTGGGCGAACTTTGCACGCATATCGGCCCGGAGATAATTGATTCGCCGATCCATCATCACGGCGGGCCACTCTTTTTCCTGCTGTCCTTAATTCCGTTTTTCCTGCTACTCTATTTTTTGATAAAATTTGGGCGTCCGAAAAAATTCCGGGCGTCCGCCGACCATCCAAAATTAACATGAAAAAAATCTCGACCCACATTCTGCTGCTGGCCGCGCTGGCCGGGCTGGCGGTTTTCAACACCGGCTGCACGGCCAAGGTCAAGCAGGCGTATCATCTTTCGCGCGCGGACAAATTTTTCGCCGCCGGCCAGTTTGACCGCGCGGAAATCGAGTATATGAACGCCCTGCGCAGCGGTTCCAAAGCGGCGCGTGCGTATGGCCGCCTCGGCACCATTTATTACCAGGAAGGCCGCCTGCGAACGGCCGCGCCTTTTCTTTACCATGGAAGCCAATTGGCGACCAATGACCTGGACCTGCGTCTTAAAATGGGGAGGATCTACGCTGCGGCCGGAAAATACAGGGAGGCGACGGACGCAGCCAGCTTCGTTCTGGCTCGGAATCCGCAGGATGAAGAAGCACCGCTGCTGCTGGCTGAAAGCGCGCAAATGCAGACGAACGTGGATGCCGCGCAACAGCGGCTGCAAAAGCTGGCGCGCAGCGGCGACCGCGCGGCCTTTGAAGTGGCGCTGGGCGCGCTGGCTTTCCGTGAGCACGATGTCAAAACCGCCGAAGCCGATTTCAAACACGCGCTGGCCTTGGATCCGAAATTCGCCGCGGCGTTTGAAGCCTTGGGCAACTTGTATGCGACGCAGAACGATTTGACGAATGCCGAAGCCAGCTTCAAGTCGGCGGCGGATCTCTCCCCGCCCAGGTCGCCGATGCGGCTGATCTACGCCCGTTTCAAGATTGGAACCGGCGATATTGAGGCGGCGCGGCAGATTCTCAACGACATGATCAAACAAACGCCGGATTATCTCCCGGCCCTGATGGGGCTGGCGGAAATTTCGCTGGCGGAAAAAAAATACGATGAATGCCAAAAATTTTTGGACAAGGTGCAGGCGCGTGACCCGGATAATTTTGACGGCTTGATGCTGGAAAGCCGGCTGCAAATGGCGCAAGGCGAAACGGATCAGGCCGTCGCAGGGCTTGAGCGGATGAGCAAGCTTTATCCGCAGATTGCGCAGGCGCATTACCAGCTTGCCGCAGCTTATCTGGCGGATAACGACAGCACCAAGGCGGCGGCCAGCCTCAACCAGGCGCTGCACTTGGCCCCGAATTTCACCGAGGCGATCCTGCTGCTGGCAGAAACCCAGATTAGAGACCAGAATCCAAATCCGGCCATCATTTCCCTGAAGAAGCTGATCCAGCAGCAGCCGAAACTGGTGACGGCGCAATTGCTGCTGGCGGACGCCTACCGGCTTCAGGGCCGGGCCAGTGACGCGTTGGCCATTTATGCGCCGCTCGAAAAGTCTTTCCCCACCAACGCGCAGATTCCATTTCTGGCCGGCTCAACCTATCTCCAGCAGAAAAACAGCGCGGAAGCGCGCCGGGCCTTCGAGCAGGTTTTGCAAATTGCGCCCGACTATCTGCCGGCGCTGGAGCAGTTGGTGAACCTGGACTTGTCGGAAAAGCAGTTTGACGCCGCCCGGCAGCGCGTCCAGTCCCGGATGGAAAAAAATCCGAAACAAATTGAACTGCAGCTTCTCCTCGCCAAAGTGGATCTGGCGGCGGGCAGCCAGGACAACGCCGAGAAAGTTTTATTACAGGCGGTTGAACTGGCACCGGATAATCAGACCCCGCGTTTGGTGCTGGCGCAGATTTATTCCGGTGCCAAACAAAACCAGAAGGCGCTGGCGCAACTCGACGCAGTCATCGCGAAAGATCCCAAGAACCTCTCGGCGCTGATGCTGGAGGCGCTCGTCTATACCGACGAAAAGGACTACAAAACGGCGGCGGCGGCTTATGAGAAATTGCTGGCCATCAATCCGAAATATAGCCCGGCCCTCAACAACGCGGCTTATTTGTATTCCGAGAATCTCGGCCAGCTCGACCACGCCTACGAACTGGCCCAGCGGGCGCGGGCGCTGCTGCCCAACGACCCGTCCACGGCGGACACCTTGGGCTGGATCTGCCTCAAACGCGGCGCTTATCCCACCGCACTGGCGTTGCTTCAGCAAAGCGCCACCAAAATGCCGGACGAACCGGAAGTGCAGTTTCATTGGGGCATGGCCAATTACATGACGGATAACGAAGCGCCGGCGCGCGACGCCTTTCAGCGCGCCTTGAAAATCAGCGCTGATTTTCGCGGCCACGATGAGTGCCAGCGCTGCCTGTCGCTGCTCGCCATCAATCCCCAGTCCGCCGACGCCGACGCGCTCGCGTTGCTGGAAAAACGGATCGCCGAAAAGCCCGATGATCCGGTTGCGCTCGGCCGTCTCGCCGTCATTTATCAGCGCGATGGCAACGTGGACAAGGCGGTTGCCAGCTACGAAGGCGTCCTGCAAACCGACCCAAAAAACCTGGCCGCGATGCTCAATCTTTCGCGGCTGTATGCCGCCAAAGATGCCGGCAAAGCCTACGCCATGGCCAAGGCAGCCTATGCCCAGGCGCCGGACAATCCCGATGCCGCGCAAATTTACGGCCGCCTGGCCGGCCAGAACGGAGATTACAAACTGGCGGCGGCCATGCTCCAGCAGGCGGTTCAAAGCCGGCCAAACGATCCGCAGTTATTATTTGATTTCGCCCAGGCGGCCTACCGCGTCGGGAACATTGCCGACGCCCAAGCCGCCATGCAAAACGCGGTGCAGCTCAACCTGCCCGCGCCGCAATCAACCGAAGCCCGGCGCTGGCTGGATCTGATCAGCCTCGCCGCCAACCCGGCGCAAGCCTCCGCCGCGAATGCGCGGGTGGCGGAAATTTTGAAGGCGGAACCTAATTATGTTCCCGCGCTCATGGTGCTCGGCACCATCCACGAGCATGATGCCGATGCGACGGCGGCGGCAGCCGCCTACGAAAAAGTCCTGGCCCAATATCCGGATTTTGCGCCCGCGCAAAGGCAGCTTGCCATTCTCTATGCCCGGGATCCCACCAAGACTGGCCGGGCCTATGACCTCGCAGCCAAAGCCCGCGCCATTTATCCCAACGACGCCGCGCTCACCAAGGCCACGGGCATCATCGCCTTTCAACAGGGCGATTATGCGCGGGCGGCAAACTTTTTGAAACAGAGCGCCGCCACGACCAGTGCGGATGCCGAACTTCTTTATTACCTCGGAACCACCCAGTTCAAACTCAAGGATACCAAGGCGAGCAAGGCGTCATTGCAACAGGCGCTGGCCTTGAGACTGTCCGGCCCCCAGGCCGAAGCCGCGAAACAAATGCTTGGCCAGCTGAAATGACCGTGGAATTCCCCCGCATTTTTCAGGCTGGACTGGCTTTCCAGCCACCCGTTCCGAAAGCTTACGCTTCGGAGTCCGGGTTGGGTTCACCAACCAAAAAAGACTGACTGGCGGACTGTATAAGCGTCGGCGGATTTTACACTTTTGGAAGCCAAATCCGGTTTTGAAACAGGTCAACGTAGGCTCGTAACTAATTAAATATAAACATGTTGATATTTGTCTGACAGAGTCTGAAGCTGGCTGGCATGACTATTGCTTAATACCTTTTACAATTTATCAAACTGAAAATAAGGATCCGAACAAATGAAAAAAACCTGCATCATTGGACTTCTGGCTGGAGTTTGCGGACTGGCAAACGCAACCACAATTGACGCTCCGTCGAGCATAGTGTCTCCCAATACCCTAAGCGGGAACAATGCCTACGAATGGGGGATTAACTTGGGGAGCGGCGTTCAGGTTGCCACGGCCGAAGTTTATATTAACGCCACCCTGAACCATTCCGGCAATTCAGCAGGCACGGGCAAACTTTGGGTTGATTTACTCAATTCAAGCAACACTGGCATTCATAGCCCTTCCGACAGCGATAAGACAGGAGATTATTGGACTACTTTAAGCGCATATCGCGGTGCGAACAGCGGAAACCTCAAAAGCCTTGGCTCTTTGTATTTCGCTGCAGTGAATGTTACAAAAACTTTGGATTTTGTCATGAGTGCCACCCAGAACAGCAGTGCTCTGGCCGATTTGAATGCGTATCTCACCGCCAACAACGGGGTTTTCGACATCGGGTTTGATCCTGACTGCACGTTCACGCTAAATGCGATGAGTTTTAAATACACCACTGCCCCTAAAGTTACCGTGCCTGACACGGCAACGACAGTGTTGTTGCTGGGAGCCGGCCTGTTGGGATTGGAAGTGCTCCGCCGCAAGTTTGTCCCGGTCAAAATCAAAGCCTGATATTTTTCTCACCCAATCTCAAAAGCCGGCAACGCAAGTTGCCGGTTTTTTTTGTGCCCGCTTGAGATGGCAAAATTCAGGCCGCAATAAAATCAGCCGGGTTTCGACGTTGTTTGTCCGGCCAAGCTGGGTTATTGTCCGGGCAATATCCAAACTCGGAAAAGTTCCTTCGGGAGGATCATGTGAAACGCTTTATTGCCCGGACACTGATCGGCGGCGTTCTTGCGCTCGCCGCGTTGATGCTTTTTTTGCGCAACCCGCTTTCAATCCGCCCAATCTTAAGCTCACCCCTGACAGATTCTTCGGCGGCAAAAGTCCGGCCGCAACCTTTCGCCGCCGCCGCGCCGCAAACAAATCATCCGGTTTCCGCGCCGGCCAGCCACACGGAAACTGCGCTGGAAACAAAGCCGGCGGCTTCTGCATTCAATGATTTTTCACATTGGGTGGAGCTGTTCACCAATTCCTCCGCCAGCCTCGTCGAGGGCGAACGGCTCGCCTGGAAACGGCGCGAGGCGATGCTCGAACTGATTCAGAACGATCCGAAAAAGGCGGTTGAATTGTCCATGCCATTCGAGCTGCGCCAAAGCCTGCCGCCGCAGATCACGAAATTTTTCGAGGAGCAGGTGGACGGGCGCGGTGATTTTTTGGTGGCCGTGGAAACGGATTTTGCCGGCGGGAACACGGCGACGTTTCGCCAGGTGCGGCTGGGCGGAAGGAATTTTCAGGCGGCTGTTTATGGACGCAGACGTTCCCAGATTTCGCAGACGGGAATTCCGCTGCACGGGATTGTCCTCGACGGGAAAATGGCGGTTTCGGCTGAACCGCTCCGCGTGTTATCCGCCGCCGAAGCGGCCGCGCTGGATAAAAATGTCTTGAAGCCGGACGTGATTTGCTCCGTGTCCGGCCAGGCGGCCAATGCGCGCGGCCATCCGGTCTATGCCGAAAGCGGCGGCGGCGTGATGTGTTTTTGCGGAACGGATCATTATGAACTGGTGAACCAGCAATGGGCGCTGGCCGAAAGCGGACGCACCGCCGCGAGCGGCGGCGAAACGCCGGTCGGCACACCGACCGTGACGGATGACAACTGGACGCACGGAAACAAATCCGTCCTCTATATGCGCGTAAATTTTCCCGACGACCTGACGGAACCGATTTCCGAGGCCGATGCTTATGCGGCGATGGACGGCGTGAATTCTTATTACACGGAAAATTCCTACGACCTCACTTCGCTGACCGCGACGGTGACGCCGGTCATTACCATGCCGCAGACGAAGGCTTATTATTCCACGGACCCGGCGCTGCTGCTTGCGGATGCGCGCGCGGCGGCGAAGCTGGCGGGTTTTACCACGGCGAATTACGACCGCGACATCGTCGCCTTGACGAGCGTGCCCGGTTACAACTGGGGCGGCCTCGCGTATGTCGGCGGCAAGGGCGTCTGGCTGCAAAGCATGGGCGTCGGCGTGACGGCGCACGAACTCGGCCACAATTACGGACTCTGGCATGCGAATTTTTGGAACACGCTGACGAACTTCAGCATGATCGGGCCGGGAACAAATCTCGAATACGGAAACATCTATGACACGATGGGCCAGGCTTCGGCGGGAAAGAATCTGTTCAACGCGGTTCATAAAAATATTCTCGACTGGCTCAAGGCCGATGCGATTCAGGCAATCAAGACTAATGGCGTTTATCGCATCTATCCTTTCGATGTGCCGGGTTCCGCCCGGGTGGACGGTCGAATGTATGCCGGTGCGGTGAAAAAGGATTCGCAGCGCGCTTACTGGCTGGAGTTCCGCCAAAAATTCACCGGCAATCCGTGGCTGGAAAACGGCCTGCTGCTGAACTGGTCGCCGTGGGACGAAAGCAACGGCGGCACGCAGATGATTGACACCACGCCCGGCTCGCCCGACGCGAGCGATTTTGCCAGCCGCAGCGACGCGGCGCTGGTCATCGGCCGCACATTCAATGACAACGCGGCGGGCGTCCACATCACGCCCTTGCAGCGCGGCTCGACCGGTGCCGATCCGTGGATTGATTATCAGGTCAACCTCGGCGCATTTCCGGGCAACCAGCCACCGGTGCAAGCGGTGGAGGTGGATCAAACAAATATTTCGCCCGGAACGCTCGTGCATTTTCACGCGACCGCGACTGATCCCGATGGCGATACGCTGGCGTATTCATGGACGTTTGATGATTTGACTTTTTCGACGAACAACCTGCCGTGGACATCGAAAAATTTTTCCACGCCGGGTGATCACGTTGTCCACTGTGTCGTGAGCGACATGAAAGGCGGCGCGGCCAGCGCGAATGTGTTGGTGACGGTCGGTGCTTCCGGTGGTTTTCGCATCAGCGGCCGCGTGACGGATGCGGCCGGCGTGCCGCTCGAAGGCGTGCTCGTCGGCAATGGCGAAATTGACGCCGCCGCTTTTATCGGCGGCTGGACCGACAGTGACGGACATTACATTCTCGTCAATGTTGACGGCGCGACGAGCTTCAATTTGAACGCATTTCAGTTCGGCCATACGTTCACAAATCTGACGTGGGCAAATCCGGTTCAGCCGACGAATGACACGGTGGATTTGGATTTCATGGCGACGCCGCTGCCGGCGGTGAACATCGCGGCAGACACCAATGCCGTAGCGGAAAACGACGGCTCGGCGCACGTCTTCACGGTGACGCGCACAGGCAGCGTGAGCAATGATTTGTCCGTGAACATCGTATTGTCCGGCACGGCCACGGCGGGTTCCGATTACACGCTGGACACCGACTTGAGTTCCACGAACGCCATCACCATTCCCGCCGGCACCAACAGTTTTACTTTTATTTTCCGCGCCCTCAATGATTCGCTGATTGAAGGGCCGGAGACGGTGACGCTCACGCTGCTGGATGACGACGCGAACATGGACAATCCGAACTACGCGCTCGCACCATCGGCCGAGGCGACCATTACCATTCTTGACGACGACGCGTCCGCCAAGCCGACGGTGACGGTCGCGACACCGACGCCGGAGATTTCCGAGAACGGCATGGACAACGGCCAGTTCATTTTCACGCGCAGCGGCAGCGCCGCCGGTGACTTGCCCGTGAATTATTCCGTCAGCGGCACGGCCAGCAACGGCGTGGATTACGTCATGCTGCCGGGCGTCGCGCTGATTCCCGCCGGGCAAAGCAGCGTCACAATTCCGCTGCAGGTGATTGACGACAAAAATGTGGAGCGGGATGAAACCGTGATTGTCACGCTCACGGCAAACGCGGCTTACAACGCAGGCAGTCCGGCGGCGGCGACCGACACGATTCTCGACGATGATTTCATGACCGTGACGGTTTCGACGACGGGTGGCGGTGCATTCGCGCCGTCAACGCCGGGAACGTTCACCGTCCAGCGCGATGGCGATTTGACGGCGGCGCTGGTCGTCAATTACAACCTCGGCGGCACGGCCAGCAATGGCGTGGACTATGCGGCTTTGAATGGCACGGTCACGATTCCGGCGGGCGCGGCATCGGCGGACATCACGGTCATTCCGATTGACGACGCGCTGCTCGAAGGCGACGAGTCGGTCATCATTTCAATCATCAACAATTTTAACTACGACGCCGGCACGCCGGGCAGCGCGACGCTGATCATCCACGCTGCTGAAAAGCCGGCGGTGGACATTCATACGACGGTGGACAATGTTTCCGAACAAGGCGATGTGCCGGGACAATTTACTGTGACGCGCACGGGGAACACCGGCGACCTGACGGTTTATCTGGCCGTCAGCGGCACGGCGGACAGCGGCGCAGACTATGTGCCGGTTGACAATCCGGTGGTGATCTCCGACGGCTCCAGTTCGGTGACGATTGACGTGATTCCGTTCCACGATTTAATTTTGGAACCGACCGAGACGGTGATTCTCACCGTGCTGACAAACATAAATTACAACGCCGGTTCACCAGCGACTGCGTCACTGAACATTTTGGACGATGGCACCAGCCAGATTCCGGGAGTGGGTTTTTGTTTCGCCAACTCGGCCGTTGTGGAAAGCCAGTCGCCCGGCATCGCCGTGGCGTTGAGCCAGACTTCCAGCGTGCCGGTGACGGTGGATTATCGCGTCATCGGCGGCACCGCGCCGGCCAGCCGCTACTCACTGCCGCAAGGCACGGTGACGATTCCGGCCAGCAACTGGGTCGCTTTTATCCCGCTGAAAATTGTCAACGACTCCGTGGCCGAACCGCCGCAAACCATCCGCGTGGCGCTGTTCAACCCGGCCAACGCCACGCTGGATGGCATCAAAATCCACACCTACACAATTCTGGACGATGACGCGTGTTCCGTGAGCGTCGCTGCGACAACCCCAGGCGCATCGGAGACTGGCCCGGTCGCGGGAAATTTCCGCATCAGGCGTGCCGGTTCGACGAACGCAAACCAGCCGGTGAATTTTCAAATCACCGGCACCGCGAGCGCGCCGACGGATTATGCGCCGCTGGGAAATTCCGCAGTGATTCCAGCGGGCGCGTCGTTTGTGGATTTGCCGGTGACGCCGGTGGATGATCCCACGATGGAATTTCCCCAGACGGTCGTGCTGACTTTGACCAGTGCCACCAATGCAAATATCATTTCTCCCAACGTCGCCACGGTGACGATTGCCGACAATGACACAAATAATTTGCCGGTCATCACCGTCACTTCGACCAATCATCCCTGCGCCGTCGAGGGCGGCGGCAACGGCGAATTTCTTTTCACGCGCACCGGCGCAACGACCAACGCGCTCACCATTTTTTTCACCGTCAACGGCTCGGCGGATAATGGTGTGGACTACGCGGCCATCACGAACGGAGTGACAATTCCTGCCGGACAATCCAATGCCATTCTTTCCGTCATCCCGGTTGACGACACGCTCATCGAAGGCGATGAAACGGTCATTGTGTCGCTGGCCGAAAGAAACCATTACCGCACCGCATATCCGGCCGCTGCCACGGTGACGATTCAGGACAATGACCAGCTCGTGTGGCTGGACGCCAGCGATTTCATGGCGTCAAAATTCGGTGATGACCCCGGGCAGTTCACCTTCTCGCGCTTTGGCATGACCAATGCGCCCGCGACGGTTTTTTATGCGATCAGCGGCACGGCGAGCAACGGTGTGGACTATGTCCGCATCACCAATTCCATTGTCATTCCATCGGGACAACTGACCGTGACGCTGCCTATTTCACCGTTGCCGAACGGAATCGTCAAAGGTCCCGTGTCTGTGACCCTCGCGCTGCTGGCCAACAACGCCTACTTTCTCGGCACGCCGACGAATGGCACCGTGACCATTGACGATGACATGCCAATGCTGACGATTTCCGCCGTCGTGACCAATGTGCTCGAAGGCGGCGGCTCGAACGGCGTCTTCCGCGTCACGCGCACCGGCGATCCGAAATATGATTTTACCGCCCGCCTTGCGGTCGGCGGCACGGCGACGTTCGGCGCGGATTATCCGCCGTTTGCCACGAACATTTATTTCACCTGCGGCGTCACTTCCATTGACCTGCTGATTGCCCCGACGAATGAAGTTATTGTCGAAGGCGACGAGACTGTGACCGCCACGCTGCTTCCGGATCCGGCCTACACAATTCTTTCGCCGGGCAGCGCGGTGCTGACCATTGCCGACGCCGGCACCAATCAAACGCCGGTTGTCATCATCACCAGCCCGAAAACTTATGTTGCGTTTGTGGACGGCACCAACGCCGGCCTCGTCCTTGACGCCACGGTGGGCGATGACAACGCGACCAACGACACGCTGAACTGGAGCGAGGTCAGCGGGCCGGACAGTTATGTTTTTGGCGGCACCAACGCGGCGGACACAACGGTCGTGTTCTCCAACTCCGGCGTTTATCGGCTGCGGCTCACGGCGGACAACGGATTTTTGCAGGGTCATGCGGACATTCTCATCTTTGTCAGCGGCGATGTTCTGTCGGCGACAAACATTTTGCATTGGACGTTTGATGAAGGCGCGGGCACGAACGTGACCGATACGTCCGCCAATGCCCGCGACGGAACTTTCTCCGGCCTGCCATCCTGGACGACCAATGGCGTCATCGCCGGCGCGTTGAATTTTTCCGGCACCAACGATTGTGTGCGCCAGTCCGCCGGCTCGAACACGCTGAATGGCTTGGATGCCTTCACTGTTTCGCTGTGGCTCAAACCGGCGCCGACCAATTCGGATCGCGGCATTTTGGCCGGCGACGATTCCAGCACCAACACGACCTTCAGTCTCGCCACGAAAATTTATGCGTCGTGCGGCAATTTCACCAACGTCATCGAGGCGGCCATTCCCACGACCAAAGGCGTGGTGCATCGCGCCAGCGCGAGCAATGCGTTGATGCCCGGCCAGTGGCAGCATCTCGCGCTGACCTGGACAAACGGTGAAGCTCCGAAACTTTATTTGAACGGCCAGTTGGATCAGCCGCTGTCCGGCTTTGTCGCTGCGTCAGGCGTGCTGACGAACTGTCCGCAGTTCATCATTGGCAAAGGCGCGTTCGACAGCCCGGCATCGTGGAACGGCGCGATTGACGACGTGCGCGTTTTTGCGGTGGCGTTGAGCGCGGATGAAATTCTTTCACTCGCCGACGGCCCGGTGACGAATCATGCGCCGGTTGTGGACGCCGGCACCAACCTCGCCGTGCAAATTGGAATTCCGGTCACGCTGGCTGGCAGCGTCACCGATGACGGCCTGCCGAATCCGCCCGGCGTCGTCACAAATTTTTGGACGTATCTCGGCACGAACGACATTGCCATCACCGGCCCGGCGAACCTGACCAACACCTTTGTTTTCACCGATTCCGGCGATTATGTTTTCCGGCTGGCGGCTTTCGATGGCGAACTGACGTCGTTCGCCGACGTGACGGTGACGGTGCTTGAACCGATCATCGTGGATGTTTATACGAGCGACGGCGACGCGTATGAACTCGGCCCCGATCCCGGCGAATTTACTTTCGTGCGCTCTGACGACACCAATCAACTGACGGTTTATTTCGCCGTTTCCGGCACCGCGAGCAACGGGGTGGATTACGTCGCGCTGACCAATGCGGTGACGTTTGCGGCCGGCAGCGACACGACGACGCTGCCGCTGATGCCGATTCTCGATGATCATATTGAAGGCGACGAGTCCGTGATCGTGACCGTGCTGACCAACCTTGCCTACACCGTCGGCAACCCGCAGGCGGCCGTCACCATCCATGATTCGCCCTACGGCCTTTGGAGCATCCAGCACTTCACGCTGGAGCAGCTCACCAATCCGAAACTGTCCGGCGCGACGGCGGACTTCGACCATGATGGCATCCAGAACTTTGCCGAATACGCCTTCAACCTTGACCCGACCGTGATGGATGCCGCGCCGCCCTACCAGTGGGGACTTGAAACCAACACCAACGACAACCGGCTGTATTTCACGCTGACCTATATCCGCCGCCTCCCACCGCGTGATGTTGAATACGGCGTTTATGTTTCCACCAATCTGCTCGACTGGAACACCGGCACCAATTTCGTCGAGGAATTTATGGCCACCAATAATCCCGACGGCATAACGGAAACCGTGAAGGCGCGTGCGCTCATGCCTTACCCCGGCCCGACCAGCCTGTTCATGACCATCCGCGTCTGGCTGCAACAGATTCCCGCGCAGACACCTTGACGCGGAAAAGTGCGGAGCTAACATCTGCTGAAAATGTTTCCTTACATCGCCCTGGCAAAAGATAAAACGTGGCAGCCCGGCCCTGACGAAGGCGTCGAGTTGATGGTGCTGCACAAGAGTCGTCAGTCTTACAATTTTTGACGGCCCTTTGACCGTGTTTGAATTTGCATCGTCATTGCGACGGTCACAGACCGCCGCTACAATTAAGACATGAGCGCATTCCCCGTCAGTCTCGAAAAAGAAAACCAGCTCGCGCAACGCATGGCCGCGCTGGGTGTGCGCGAGGCGGACATCGAGGAAAGTTTTGTCCGCTCCGGCGGGCACGGCGGGCAGAACGTCAACAAAGTTTCCACCTGCGTGATGTTAGTTCATCGTCCGACCGGTGTGTCGGTGAAATGCCAGGAGACGCGCCAGCAGGGACTCAACCGTTTCATCGCCCGCCGTCTGCTGCTCGACAAAATTGAGGCCAGGAAAAATGGTTTCGTGGCCGCGCAGCGCGCCGAGATCGAAAAAATTCGCCGCCAGAAACGCCGGCGCTCCCGCCGCGCCAAAAACAAAATGCTCGCCGACAAATCGCATCACGCGGATAAGAAAGCGTCCCGCCGTCCGGTGGCGCCGGAGTAGATTGCGTAGGAAGGTGCGCGATAAGTTTGCAGTCGAATATACGGTTCAATCAATCGTTGCAATAAGTCTTCGCATTGGCAGTGGCACAGGCGTCTCGCCTGTGTTTTTCCGTTGGGAAAACAAACCCGCTGTGCTGAAACACACAGGCGAGACGTCTGTGCCACTAACGCTGGCTCGCCGCTCAACAGTGGGTTTGAAATTGCTTTTGCAAAGATTTTTAGAACCAAGTTTCACTGTGCGGCAACATGTGCCGCAGCATGACGGCCTTTCCAGGCAGACGCGGTGGCCGGGCCAAGGCTGTAGCGGCCATCGAGCCGGGCCAGGTCGGCTTCGCAGGATTGGGTCAGGCAATGCGGACAATCCGTCGCGGGAATGGCCATCGGAAATTCGGCAAAAAGCTCCTGACGGCCTTTGAGGAAGTGTGCATAGTAAGCCAGCGGCGCCGGCTCGCGCTGGGAGAAAATGGCTCCACCCGGGGCGACCCACACGGCATACTTGGGATAGATGCCCTGTTCATAACACCACCGTATTCCCTCCAAAGTGGAATCAGCAGCGGCCTCCGGTGAGGAATACACGCCCGGCACGAGCGTTTCAACCCCCGCCACAAAATTGCAAAGCACGTGCCCGGAGCCAAAGACTTCAACGGCATCAGTCAGACAACGCATCCAGCCGGTGCGGCCAACGGAGCGGGACTTTCCCGGAAGAACCGTCTGCCAGATGCTTTCGTCCCACACTTCCATCGAGTAACAGACGTAATCAAAGCCCGCTTCACGCAGGCGTTTTGAATCAGGCTTGTCGAGCGCCTGAATGGCGGCGACGGTCGTCGGCAGCGGCAGACCGGTTTCATGCGCCGCCTCCATATATTTCAAGAACGCATCGGCTTCCTTGGTGCGGTTGAACAGGCTGCCGCCGCTGAATGCCAGGTAGCCAATCGCCTGCTGTTCCTTCCAGATCGCGCCCAGAGTTTCGCGCAAATCGCCGACATCGGGCCGCAGTTCATGCGATTTGCCCATCCGCACCCAGGAACAAAAACGGCATTCCTCGTTCTCCTTGACAAATTCACAATAGCGCAGCAGAAAGGCCGCGATGGGTCCGCAAACGCCTCCCAAACTGGGCGAGAAAACAGCGGCCATCGGCGTTTGCCGGGCGGTTCGCTCTTTTGTCCAACTAAAACGCGGGCCGGGTTTTAGTTCACAAATCAACTCGTCCTTTTCCACGAGTGAAAGGTGTTTGGATTCGGGATCAATGACCACCGTGTAGGGGCTGCTGGCATTGTGAACCACAAACACGGTCGTGCCATCCGGCAGAATGACACTGCCTTCAAGATGGGCGCGCGGGTCAACTGGCTTCTGCCCCTGCTCGTCATGATGATGATAGTGGCGGGAGCCGACCGGTGCCAGTCCCAGCCGCACGCCATGCCGCAACAAATCCACCTTTAACATGACGGAAGGCGGCAGGTCGGGATAGAAGTTCGCAAACGCTTCGAGATTAGGCATAGTTGGTTGTTTGCAGCTTCGCAGTTATGGCATCTCACCGAGCACCTGCGTTTTAACGCCGGATTAATTTCTTTTGCCGGTTCAATATCTGCTCAACCTTTTGAAAAGAGAATACCTCATGCCAGCCTGGTGTCAAGACCAGTGATCCGCAATTGCGCCCGACTGGCTCTTGACCAAAGACATTTCCAAACAACGTCGGCGGAGGAGGACTGCCATCCTCCCAAGTTACTCCCGTCCATAACGAATTACCGCCATCGAAAATGATGGCGGCAATTCCTCATCCATTTGCATTCCGGCACACAACCGGCAATTGATCGGTCCGGTTAGTGAGAGGCATACTTGACCCCACTCAAAAAATAGTCCATTGCCTTAGTTACATAATACGCTTTGGTATCCAGCGAGGCTTCGCCCTTCGCGCCGCCTCCTACAGCATCTACCTCTTCGCCGACTTTCGCACAAAGTTCATTAAGGTGCTCGTCAAATTCCACGGAGTCGTGGGATAATATCGGGATAAAACTCGCTTTGAGCTTCTGCTCCACGAGGCCCAACTGTAACTTAAGCGGCCCGATCTTAAGCTCGACTTCCAGCGATTCCACATAGATCCCCGCAACGGCCGACCGCGTGAGTGCATAACCAAGTTGCTCGAGTTGGAGGCCCGTGTTAAAAACACCTTCACCTTCGGGCTTGCCCTGCTCCATCATATCCAAGCCGATGTATTGGAGTTTCACGCCAGGACTAATGACATCATTCGCGATCTTCTCTACCCGCCGGATGCCCCGTAATCCAGCCTTGGCAGCCGAAATCTGAAAGTCTCCGATAAGATTCTCCAATTCAAAGCCGATTTCAAGCTCGAAGAGGGATTCCCGGCCGGAAGGATCCACATAGTTCACCGGGTTGTTGCGGGCATACATGTAAGGATGCCGGCTGGCGGGGTCCGTGAGGTTGCCCGGCAATGGATCCCGGCCGTAGAACCGGCCCAGGCTGGGAGACATATATCTGTCCCGCAGATAATCCAAGCCAAGATGCTGGTCCCGCTGTTCGCCGGCGAACAAGTAGCTATTCTCCGTCGTTCCTGATTGGGCGGTGATCTGGCCAAAGGCATCGTAATCATAATCGTCCGTCACAAGGCCGGCCTGGTCGGTCAGCAGGCGCGTGCTGCCCAAGCCGTCCGAATGGTAGTAGGACCGCGTGCCGGAACGATTTTGTGAAATGAGGCCAAGGCCATAGGTGTAGGCGGCACTCTGGCTCGCGGGCTGGCCGTCAAGCGAGTTCCATTCCCCAAGCACCCGGGCATAGGGGACATTGGCGTCCACCAGATAGCTAATCTGATTGGTGTGGCCGCCTTCCACAATGGTTGCGCCGACACGGATGCCATCGGCATCATACTGGTAGGCGAGCTGATGGACGCCGTTGCTGTCGGTGATGGTGGCTGCTGAAAGACGGTTGTCCGAATTCCACGAATAAAAGGCGCTTTGGAGGGAATTGCTTCGCGACAAGGTGTTGCCGTTGTTGTCGTAGGTGTAGACCGTGACATCCCCAGTGATCAGGTTGGTTTCGGCCAGCACCTGGTCGTTGGTGTCATAGAGGTAGCCTGCCTGCTGCGGCGAGCCGACGGCACCGACAACCGAGTTATAGGCCAGGCGATTGCCCACCGGATCGTATGCGTAAGTATTAGTCCGATTCCGGCCAGCGGGGTCGTTGAATACGTTTTCACCCAGGAGCTGACGATTCGGATCATACAGGTAACCAATGTGGCGGCCACCCGCCTCCTGCACCGCCAGACGATCACCGGTCGCACTGTAAGTGTATTGATAGCTGGAGAGCACATTGGCCGAGGCCAGGTTTTCCATGCGGACCGGCTGATTCAGCACGTCATATGCGTTGGAACTCACGGTGCCGTCGGGCAACTGGGATGCGATGAGGTTGTTGGCCGCATCGTAGGTGTAGCGCGTCACCCCTCCGTCTGGAGCCGTCACGGTTTGCGGGCGGTTCAGGGCATCGAAGGTGAACGCCTGGGTGCTGGAGATGGACGACTGCGGGTCAAAGGTGATGAGCTGGGTCTGGTTGCCCGCTGCGTCGTAAGCGTATCGAACCGCGCGTCCATCCGGATCCGTCCGCAAGATGAGGCGGTCGCGCGCATCATAGGCAAAGCGCGTGACGCCGCGCGTGTCGGTGATGGTCTGACGTCGTTCCGTGGGCGTGTAAGTGAACAGAATGGCGCTGCCTTCCGGGAATCGTTTCGCCGCCAGTTGGTTATTGGAATTGTATTCGTAGCGGATGACTTGTCCGTTGAAGGTGGTGGTGGTCGTGGGCTTGCCGATGCCATTGAAGAGCGTGGTCGAGGTCTGACCCGACGGCAGGGTCGTGGATTGGCTGCGGGCCACCGGATCATTTACATACCGGGTTGCATGGCCGTTGGCATCGCGTTGCGACGCCAAGTTGCCCTCCGCGTCGTAGGCATATTCAGTCCGCTGGTTGAGCGGATTGACCACGGCGGTCAGGTTGCCCAGCGCGTCATATTCGTTATGCGTGGCGGCCCCGGACTGGTCAACATCGGTGATGTCGCGGCCCAACGCATCGTAAGTCGTATTCTTCGCGCTGCCGTCGGCTAAGATTGTGCGGATCTGGCGGCCCATAGTGTCATATAGATAGAAAGTGGGATTGCCCAATCCATCCGTCGTTGACACTGTGTTTCCGTTGGCGTCATAAGTGGTCGTCGTCACATAGCCCAGGGCGTTGGTCACAGCGATTTGGCGTCCGTCGGCGTCATAGGCATAGGTCGTGGTATTCCCAAGCTCATCAATCATGGCGATATTTCGTCCTGCCGCGTCATAACTGTATTGGTTTGTTGGCAGGGGTTTGCCTGGATCACTCGGATAGTAGGTGGTGGTCAGCCGGTTGAGGGCATCGTAGGCATAATAGGTGGTTCGCCCAGCGCGGTCGGTTGACGAAATCTTCCGCTCGCCGGCATCATAGGCGTAAGTGTTGCTGGTGCCGTCGGCATAAACCATCTGCGCGAGCTGATATTGGTCGTCGTATATGAATTCCGTGCGATTGCCCGATGCATCCACGGTCGCGGTGGGGTTGCCTGCGGCATCGTATTCCCGAAGCGTCGTGTTGCCGGCGGCATCGGTGGTGGAAGTGGGAGCGCCATCCACATTACAGGTGGTCGTGGTGACATTGGTGCGGAACACGCCGGGCGCCACCGAGACGATGGTCATCTGACTGATTTGATCGCCGTTGGCGTCGTAGGTGTAATTGGTGCTATTTCCGAGGGCATCAGTCTGCTTGGTAAGATCACCCTGACTGTCATATTCGAAGCGGATGACGTTGCCGCCGGCATCGGTGGCCGACGTCTTATTGTTGGCGGCATCGTAAGTATATGCGGTCACATTGCCGGCCGCGTCAATGGTGTTGGTGAGGTTGCCTCCGGAGTCATAAGCGTTGACGGTCTTGTGGCCCAGCGGGTCGGTCGTCGTGAGCAGGTGCGAGTTGCTGTCATAGGTGTTGACCGTCACGTGGCCGAGCGGGTCGGCATGGGTCAGTTGGTTGCCAGCGGCGTCGTAGGTGTATAGGTTTGTGTCGCCAAGCGGATCCATCTTCATGGTCATGTTATTATTAAGGTCGTAAGCAAACTGCGTGACATCGCCGAGGGCATCAACCTGGACTACAATGTTGCCGCGGTCGTCGTAGGCGGCGACGCTGGGATTGCCCAGCCGGTCATAAACGGTTTCTGTCTGGCCGGTGAGGTTGTGTTGAACCTTGGTGACATTGCCGGAGGCGTCAGCGAAACCAATGAGCCGCCCTTGGGAATCATATTCCGTCTGCAAGGTATTCACGCCGAGCGGGTTTTTGATGCCAGTGATGTAATGCGGAAACTGCGGGTTGTCATAGGCATAACTGTTGGTCGCATATTTCAGGTTCAGCGGATCGCTGGAATCAATCAACTTATTGGCCGTCACAAGATTGCCATTGGCGTCATACCCGTAAGTCATGGTCGGCGGACCGACCGGGACGCCATTGGAATCCAGGCTGCTGGGCAGGTAAATGGCGTTGATGCGATTCTGCGCGTCGCGTTGCAGCAGAATGGACTTTTGCCGCTGGTTCAAGGCGTCGAACTGCACGATGTTCGTCAACACCGCGCCATTGTGGTAAAAGTCAGTATGCTGGCCTCCGGTCTCGGTCACTTTGGCCAGGAAACCTCCCGTGTAGATGTGGGCGGTGCCTCCGAAGCCGCTGTCAGTGAAGTAGTCGTGTTCGCCTCCGTCCACGCGCCCAATGCTGTATTGAGTTCCGTCCTTCGTCGTCAGAATAAAGCCCGGCCAATCGTAGGCCTGCCAATCACTGCCGTCGCCAGCACCTTGCCAAGTCGGCGGCAGATCGAACGCAGTGAATAGAACGGGCGACGCCGTCGGCACCAGCGTGGCGTTGACTCCCGGCGGCGCACTCCAATACGCCTGTGCAGAAAACTGCCCTTGAGCCAGGCCGAAGGTGAAGGTGACGGTTCGGCCGGTGTCCGGCATCGTCAGCGTCACATCCCAACTTCCACCAACTCGTTGGCTGAATGTTTCTCCGTTAAGATCCTGGGCATTCACCCGCTGGTCGTCCACGCTCAAGCCGAGGTCTGCCACGGCGTAGGTCCAACCGTAGCCGAAGCCGCCGGCGGTTGTGTTCAAGGAATTATAATTGCGCGTTACTTGGAGGCCGATGCCCTGAACCGGCAGCACCACATCCTGCTGGCTGAACTCCAACTGGCCAATGTTGCCATTGGCATTCAGCGCAACCTGCACGGTGGCGTTGGCAATTTGGGAGCCATCAGTCACTTCGAGCATCAATGTATAATCACCATTGCGGATGAGAGTGAAGTCCAGTTTGCCAAAGCTGCCACCGGCGGCCACACGGCCTTCATGGTAGCCAGCGGCATCAACCGGGCCTGGAGTCACGTCGGCGACGAATGCTCCGCTGTTATCGTAGAGGCCGAGGCGCCATGCAATCTGAACCGAGGCCGGCAATCCAAGTTCGTCGGCAGTGCCTAGCAACTGGAAAGTGCCATTGGTAATGCTCGTGGTAGTATCGGCTGAAAGGTTGGCAATGGCGGCTACCGGTGGAGTTGCATTGCCGATCACGGTGAACGTCGGGGCAGAGTAGCCCGACTTGCCAGCCGGGTCGGTGGCCAGGAAGGTGATCTGCTCGGCCACATTCACGCCCGACGGATACAAGACCGTCGCCACGCGATTTGAATCAATGGTGACCGACAGCAGGTTGGTGCCGGTGGCAGTCCAGATGATCTGATTGCGCGCATAGTTTGGATCGCTCACATAATTATCAAGCGAGAAGGTCGCAAAGGCCGCCGGTGCCGTAATATGTTGGTCAGGAATCGGCTGGACCACGGGGCCGTTGGTGCCGCCGGTGAAGACAACGACATTGTAATTTTGTGTGGCAGTGCCGCCATGTCCGTCGTTGGCCACCACGGCGACCGGGTTGCCACCCAGTTGGCTGACAGCGGGTGTCCAAGTAATTGCACCGGATGACCCGTTGATTGTCATGCCCGAAGGCTTCTGGGACAATGAATAGGTGACGTTGTAGCCGTCTGGCGAGACGGCGGCGGCGGCGTAGCTGTATGCCGAATTAGGTGCGGCGGTCGTGACCGGCGTGGATGTGAACTGCGGCGAGACTTCTGAAAACGGTGTGACCGTAAGCGTATAACCTTGGTAGTATGAACCGCCAACCCCATCAGCGACAACCTGGAGGAAGAAGCTGCCGGTGTTCGCAGGCGTCCATTGAACCAATCCGGTGTTCGTGTTGATGGTCATGCCAGCCGGACCTTGCGACAACCGGAACTTCAGCGGCTTGTTCTGCGGATCGGTGGCCGTCACCTGATAGGTGTAGCGCACGCTGACCATTCCCTGGAAGGAAGGCGTCGAAGTGATCATTGGAGGATAAAAGACGTTTGTATCAATGGCCGCGATGAACACGGTGGCGGGATTGGTGCTGGCCACCAAGCCGTTGTTCACGACCAGTTGGGCGTTGTAAAGACCTGCAATGTCGGCCAAGAAAGAGGGGTTGGCGGTATTGGCGCCAGCTAACTGCGCCAGACTGCCGATGGGCGTGGAACGCATTGACCACTGGTAGGTCAGCGCCCTTCCCTGCGGATCGAAGGAATCCAGACCATTGAGCGAAACCGTATCACCTATATTGACGTTCTGGTTCGGGCCGGCATTGGCGACCGGCGGCAGGATGGCCGCAAGATCCTCCACCACGCTGAACGTATTGTTGGAATAGGTGATTTCCTGGAATTGATAGGTTCCGTTGCCCGGATCGCCGGCCACTACAAAGACCGTGTGGGCGGTGATGGTCGGCGAACTCCAATTGACACTTAAGTCCTCATACTGGCCCGGAGCCAGCACGTTCGTTGACCAAGCCACACCAATCAAACTTCCGCCGGCCTGCGGATCGCCATCATAGAACGCCATCGGCACGTTCGTCGGCACGGCGACCAGGCCGGAGTTGCCCAGGCGGGCCGTAAGAATCGCATTAGTCGGCAGGGTGAAGCGCCCGACTTGCAGCGAACTGGCGCTCAAGTCAATGACCGGCGGCGTGTTGGTGTCCGCGTCGGAGCCGGAGCGCATGATGTTGTTCAACTTGTTGTATTCCGGGACGACGTCCTGGCTGTCCACAAAGACATAGAGCGGACAGTCCGCGAAAAGCGCCCGGCCATAGACGGTCATATCCACATAGGCGCCGGAGTTGCCCGCGAATCCCGCTGGAATCACGCCATAACCCACGACATAATCCGCATTGGTGGAAAACTGGCCGTCAAAGTCCGCGTCAACAAACACGGAAACGGTGAACGGAATCGGCACCGGATCAGAACCATTGTTCTGCAAATAGACGCGCACGGTTCCCGAATAAGCCAGCGTCTGGCTGTCCACCACCACGTTGGTCATGACCATGTGGGTCGGCTGCAGGTCAATCTGCGGGCCGAGCGGCGTCGAAACCACAAGGGTGTAGGACTGGTCGGTCGCGCCGCCATTGGCATCGGTCGCGCGCAGGTCAATGGGATTCGGCCCGAGGTTGTTGGTGCCCGGCAGCCAGCTCAACAGACCGGTGTTGGTATCGCAAGACATGGTGGCCGGTCCCTGAACCAGTTCAAATGTGATGGCGGCACCCGCCGCATCAGTGACGACCGGCAAATAGGAGTAATTGGTTCCCGCCCGGGTCAAAAGCTGCGGCGTGGAAGTGAACACCGGCGGGGCGTCAACCACGTTGACCAACTGGGTCGCCACGGAGATGCCGCCGTGGTTGTCGGCGACGGTAAGTGTCACCGTGAAGCCGTTGATTTGCTGGAATACATGCGTCACCAGCGGACCGGTGGTCTTGGAATGGTCGCCGAAATCCCAGGCGAACGTCATCGGGTCGCCATCCGGATCAGAAGAACCGCTCGCATCAAAGGTAACCGTGCTTGCCACAGACGGATTATTCGTGGAGACCGTGAGGACAATGACCGGCGGACGGTTGGACTGGCCCACGGTAACTGTGAAGTTGTTCGTGTTGGAGCCGCCCTTATTGTCGGCAACGATCAAGCTGCCGGGATATGGCCCGCCAGCCGCGTAAAGATGCGAGACCACACTTGGCGCGTTATTAGTTGCAGTGCCATCACCCCAGAGCCAATGATAGGTGAGCGGATTGCCCAGCGGCGAATAGGAGCCGGAGCCGTCCAAGGTCAGCGTTTCGCCGAGGCGCACGGTGAAATTCGGGCCGTTTTTGACCAAGGCCACGGGCGGGACGTTGGGACGCGTAATCTGCGCGTGCGTCTGGGCCGATGCCGTGCCGCCGTAACCGTCATTCACGAACAGGCTCACCAGATAATCACCCATCCCGCCGTAGGCATGGACCGGATTTGGATCGGTTGAAGTGCTGCCGTCGCCAAAGTTCCAATAATAACGGAGCGGATTGTTGTCGGCATCAACTGTGCCAGCCGACGAGAATTGAATGTTCTGGCCCGTCAACGCGGCATAAGGACCGTTGACCGCCACCACCGGCGGATGATTGGTGGGCGGGAAGACGAACAACGTGTAACTAAGCACATCGCGCCCGATGCTATTGGCGACTTGGAAGGAGAGGAAAATGTTGCCGATCTGCGCGTCCAAGGGAGTAAAGTCCACTACCCCGGACGTGGGATTGACCGTCATATTTGTCGGGCCGGTGAGCATTGAAAAAAACATCGGCTCGTTTTCGGGAGACTTGGCATCCAGCGTCACCTCGTAAAGCTGGCCAACCTTGGCCAGGCGCGTGGGCGTGGACTGGAACTGCGGTGCGTGTTCGTCAAACGATCGCGGGATCGAGTGCATGAACACCGGGTCGGAGACACCGATGGGCGCCGTGCCGCCGTTGTTATAGGCATAAACGCGGTAATAATAATCCGTGTTGTAATCAATCGTCTCGTCCAGGAAGGTGGCATACGAACTGGTCGTCTGGCCCACCTGAACAAATCCACGATCCGGTCCCACCGAGCTGCGCATGATGACGCCGTAATCGCCGGCCTTGGTCCAGGTAAGTTGCGCCTTGGTGGCCTTGGGGCGGACCTTGAGGTCGGGAATTAAGCGGTCATAGACATAGACCGTCGTGAAGGCGTCAGCGGTCTCATCCGGCAGCGCAAAGTTGGTATAAACCAGCGAATTGGCGTTCTTGACTTCCAAGCCGATCGTGTAAGCGCCGGAAATTGGATAGCCATTGGTGATGACTGCCTGCACGCCACTGACACCCTGGTCAAACGTGACCGGCACCTCATAGTTGACTTCCCAATCGTAAGACTGGATAAAGTTGCCGGCAGCGGCATCAACACAGAACGAACCAGAGCCGTCCAAATGAACATCTTGTCCGGCGCACGCCACATAAGGTCCGCCCGCGTCGGCAGTCGGTGGATAAGGCGGCACCGTGGTTTCCTCAATGATCGAGGAGACATCCACCAACTGCGGCGTGCCATTGTCGCGCACCTGGAGCAGGACGGTGTTGGTGCTGAAAGCGCCATAAACATTGGTCACGATCGGACCGGTCGCGTCGGGATGGCTGAAATCCGAGCCGTTGGCGGCATTGAAAAGCCAGCGCCAGTCAGTAATCTTATGCGCCGGATTCTTGTCATAGGAACCGCTGCCGTCAAACACCACCGGATAGCCGATGGCCGAGGGGTTGGGCTTGACCGAGATGACGGCGACCGGTCCCTGTTGAAAGAGCGAACTGGATAGGATGAGAATGGACCAGGCGCTGGCCAAAGGTTCGTCCACCCAGATGGCCGAAGTCCATGAGCCGTCGGCAGCCTCATGATCAATCGTGACTCGCGCCAGACCGTTGGCGGGATCATTAAACCAGTCCTTGCCGGTCAGGGCAAAGCTTTGAACGGGTTCCGGATTCGCCGTGCGCATGGCCTTGGTCATGGAATAATTGGCGTAAATATTGTTTTGACCCATGAAGGACGCCCAGTTGTTGGCCAGGTAATTTTCGCCATGTTGCCACAGGGCATTCGTGGTGGTGATGCCGTCAAATGCCAGTTGAACCAGCGCCGAGGGCGAAGTGGCAATGCCATCGGCCGGCCCGGTGTAACCGAAGCCGTTTGGACCCTCTGAATAGTTGACCCAAACCAAATTCTGTGTCTTGACCCAATCAGGCACGATGGAACCCCAGAACTGACTGGCCGCGAAAAGACCAATGGCACCCCACTGGCTGGCCGAGTTGTCCGGGGCTTGGTTCCAGCCGTAGCGCCAGCCGCCGCCGACAACCGGGTCGTCATATTGACCCCAGGCAAACATGTCCACCATGTCCTGAACGATGTCCTTGAAGGCGCGGCCTTTGACGTTGGCCCCGCCCGTCGGGGCGATAAGTTCGGGCCGGGCGGTGGCGACGAAGGAGTCAATCACCGGGCCAGTCTCATAGATGGGATAGCTGGTGCCGGCCTGAAGACCAATGCCATTGTTATTGGCGTCGGGATTGCCGTAGGGCTGCGATCCGATCTGCTCGGTCAGAAGGTTGTTGAGGAGGTAATTGACTCCCCGTTGAACGGTATCTACATACGGATCACGCGATGGATCATCGGTCATCAGATGGCCGTTGACGGCGAACGCCTGCACGGACGAGGCCGTCGCGCTGATGGTGCCGCTGGAGGACCAATAGCCTCCCGCCGTATTCGTGTCAACATTGTAGCGAGTCTGAGTTTTCTGCAAATGCCACAAGCCTTCGTCAATGGCCAACTTCTCCTCGACTTCCAGAGTCTTGGTCTGGAGCAACAACGGGTAGGTGTCCTGATAAATGGTGCCGTTGGTCAGGATCAGACTGATGCCGGCGTAGTAAGGGGTTCCATCCCCGCCGGAATAAGCGTGCGTGGCCTCAAGATTATAGACCACCGCCGAGTTTGTGACATAGTTCGTCACCGAGCCGGAACCGTCACCGTAGGTCCAGACATAAGTGAAGGGCACCGGAACCCCGCGGGCCACCGCCTTGAGGGTGTTGGTTTTGCCGGCATAGATGGGATGCGATTGTTCGAGGCCGTTGATGATCAGCCAAGGAACGTGAACCAGGGCGTTGCTGCCGGTGATGGTCACCACCAGCGAGGCGGAGGAGGATTGGTTCGCGTAATCCAGAACCGTGAGCGTATTGGTATAAATGCCCGCCATGCCATAGCTGTGTGAAACTGCGGGACCAAACGACGGCGGGGCGCCGTCGCCAAAGTTCCAAGTATAGCTGGCGATGGCATAATCATCACTGGAACTATAACCGGTGAAAGCCAGTTGCACCCCGCTTTGGCCGTTGGTGGGGCCGCTGATGCCAGCGATCGGCGGGGAACCAATGACCGGCGAAACCACCACGCTCGTCGAGTTGGTCAGCAAAGCATTGTCCACCACCTGCAAGGTGACCGTGCCCCCCGGATTGACCGGCGTCGTGACGTCGCTGCCACTCAAATAGACATGATCCACTTGAAAGTTTTCAAAGCTCCATACGCTATTATAAACATCGGCACCGAAGCTGAAACTCGTGTCAGAGCCGTAACTGGTGTCATAAATCAACGCGAAATTCTGGCCTGTGCCGGAAGGACGTAGATAGTAGCTCGCGCCCGCTCCGGGTTTGGTTACGATGCGGAAATCGTAGGCGGTGCCTTTGAGATAATTGGTCACCTGGCCACGATTGCCGCCATTCTCATAAATAAAGACCGCACCATCATTAAAATAAATCGCGTATGGGTATTGCGTGTATGTCCCCGCAGCAACATTCAAGTTCTTCAATCCGACCATGGCATACGAATTGGCGGTCGAGGGCGTATCCACCTGGCCCTGAATGGAACAGCCCCGCTGCAGCAGCGAGCCAACGGAAAAAAAATAGGAAATGCCCCAATTGCCCTGACCGGAGACGGTCAGCTTGTTATTCTGCACCGCATAGGCGGACGCCCACTGGTTAGGATCCAGATACTGCCCGAAAAAGTTGAACTGCCGTGACGGCAGGAACCAGGTATAGAGGTAAATTCCGCGGTCGCTCGTGGAACTGTCGCCGCTGAACGCAATCGGCTGGGAACCTTCCGGACTAAGAGTGCTGGCGGTGATTTTGGCCACCGGCGGGTTGCCGGCGACCACGATCACACTCTGCGTCGCCGTCACGGACTGATTCCCGTTGTCCGTCACCGTCAGCACCAGCGGATAAACGCCGGCGGCGCCATAATTGTGGGTGGTCAGCGCGCCGGAGGCCGTGCTGCCGTCGCCAAAGTTCCAGCCGTAGACATAGATTCCCGTGTCATCGGCGGAGTTGGTTGCGTTCCAGGAGCCGAACCAAAGTCCGTTGGTGGCGACATCCACGGACAGCAGATGCGGCCCTTGGATGACCGGCACCGGGAGTGCATTGGCTTTCACCCAGACCGCAAAAGTGGTGGCATTGGTCTGGTTGTCGTTGCCAGTAACCAGCAATGTCACATAGTTGGTTCCAACCGCATTCCAAGTAGTTTGGAAACTGGAGCCACTGCCCGTCGCCCCCGTTTTGACATTTCGCCACGCGTATTGCCAGATGCCTACCGGACTGGACGAGTTAGTGGCGTAATAAGTGGCGGTCCAGGTGCCGTTGTGGGCGTAGGTTTCATCAACGATTGCCGGGCCGTTAATGGACGCCACCGGCGGCGCGCCATTGGTAAAGGTCATGGTCGTGCCATTGGTGCTGGATTGGCCGGCGGCATCAAAAACTGTCAGTGAGACCGCATATACCCCATTGCTTGGCCAGCCGTGAAACGCCTTGGGGGTATTGGTGGACCAGGATGTTCCATCACCAAAATCCCAAACATATCTGACGATGCCGAAATCGTCGGTCGAGGCGGACCCGTCAACGGCCGCATACCAGACACCGTTGGTCGCCACCCGGCTGCCGAAAACGTAGGGGCCGCCCGCATTCGCCACCGGCGGTTGGCCCTGCACAATCGCCCAGGTGCCGCGAACACTGTTTATGCCATTGGTGGTCGTGTGCCACAGGCGCGTCAAGAAACGTCCTTCGTTGGTGTAGTTATGGCTGATCGTCGAGCCCATGTTATTTGTGCCGGCCCCAAAGGTCCACGCCACCGGATTGGTCCCCGTGTCACCAATCGTCCAGCGGAAGAAATCGTTCGCCGTGACACCGGCGCCAACGGCGGTGAAGGTGATGGTTGAATTTACGTTGGTCACCGGATCCATCGGTGAAATCCCCACGTCCACGCGCGGCGGCCGGGGCGGTGCCGAGGCACCTAACGCACTGCTCATGCCTGTCGCAATGGTGACACGGTTGGTGCTAAAAGTGCCGTCGCCATTGCCCGTCCAAAAATAGGCGTGGCCATTGTAGCCCGCCATCACCAAATCCAGATGACCATCGCCGTTGTAATCATACGCATCCCAGGCGCTGTTATTATTGATATCCAAGTTGGCCCATAGACCGTTCGTGCCAGTTATATTGGTAAAGGTGCCGTCGCCGAATCCTTTCAAGAAGGCCACATCGCCGGAACCGCCGCCTGCCACCAGCAGGTCCAGATGGCCATCCTCGTCAAAGTCACCCGCCGCGAGGGCATAAGGGTCGTTGTTTCCCAAGCCGGTCGCGACTAGATTGGTTTCAATAAAAGTCCGGTCGCCATTGGAAAGAAAAACCTTGACCATGCCGCTGCCGTAGGTCGCCCGGGCAATATCCTCACGGCCATCCTCATTGAAATCCCCTGCCACCATGCCGCGACCGTAAAAATAATTGCCGTCGGCCCAATTCTTGACCTCGGGCGTGAAGGTGCCATCACCGTTGCCCCAATAAAAGACCACGGTGCTGTAGTTCCCGTTGATGGCGACATCCAGGTTGCCGTCGCCGTCAAAATCGCCTACGGCCATGTCCATGACATAGTTGTTTTGAATTGCGCCGACGGCATTTGGCAGTTGCACGGGCGCGGCAAAGGTGCCATCGCCCTTGCCCTTGAAGAAATAGGCGTTCAGCGTATTGCCGCTGGCATAGCCCGCGACCAAATCCAAGATTCCATCCCGGTCAAAATCGCCCAAGCCCAGGCCGCGGTCGTTGGCCCCGAAGTTATAGACCTGCTGGCGGGCGGTGAACCCGCTGTTGGTCTGAAGGGAATTGGTTTGAAGATAGTTGAAGGTATAGACATGACCCGAATCGTCGCTGACCGCCGCAATCCCGTTGGCCGGCATATACAGCAAGGATAGGATCGGCGAAAGGTTGCCGGACGCATCGGCGGCCTGGATGCGAAGGTCGGCCGGGGTCTGATAGTTCAGTGTGAACTGGTAGGAAAACGTCGAGGCCAGCACGTTGGTAACCAGCACGTCGTTGAGATAGATGGAATACTGCGCCACGCCGACGTTGTCGGTCGCCGGATTCCATCCCACCGTGACCCCGGAAGGCGGCGTGAGCGTGATCTGTCCGCCAACGCCGTTGGTCCAGGCGGGCGGGTTCGTATCAATCAGGTCGGCGGGAAGCTCGTTCACCCGGAAAAATTTGGCCTGGTTGGTCGTCGCGACGTCAGCCACTTGAATCACCGCGCCCGGCTTGGTCCTGCCGGAGACCAGCGTGTCCCAGTTCACCAGGTTGGTGCTCGTTTGGATGACATAGATGACGCTGTTGGAGGTGTTCTGCACCTGCATCTTGAGCGTGAACTGGCCCGGCTTGGCCTGCGGCTGGGACACAAGTTTCAAGGAAGTCTGGCCGGCGAAAAGGTGCAGCACGGAAATTCCCAGAATCACCGCCCCCAAGCCCGTTAAAATGGCCGATTTGAAATGTCGTTTCATGGTAAAAATCCTCCTTACTGTTGGGCCGGTTGAGCCTGTTGAGTCGCCCAGATCTCAAACAAGGTGTTGGTTGGCTCGCTCCGGTAACGGCTGTAAATCTCGACGGCGTTGGTCAGCACGACCGACTGGCGCGGATTGAGCACGCCGCCGGGGATCTGCGCGCTAACCGCCGCGCTCACATCCATGTTAGTCACACCGTCCGGCAAGTTTGTCATGGCCGGATGCACATAGAAGAAGCTGGGCGAGGTCATAAGACCCAAATTCCACGGCGGCCCGAAGGATACATTGTTGGTCGCCGTATTGGTGATGCTCAAAGTCCCGCGAATACTGCCGGTGGCGTAATTGAGATTCCATGACGACAGGCTGAATTGCACCAGCCCGCTTACATTTCCAAAGGTATTGGTTTGCGGCGGTGGTGGCGGTGGTGGCGGTGGCGTCACTGCCCCGCGAAAATCAAAATTGAGGACGGGCACCGGCATCGGGAGGGTCGTGGTGGCAGGATCGCTGGTGGCGAAATAGGCTCTTGCGGCGGGCGGCACTGGCACGAAGGTCAATCCATCCGCGGCAGCACTCACGGAATAAGTTCCTGGCTGAAGCCCAGGCGGCACGCTGAAAGAGTATTGACCGGCGGAGTCCGTCACATTTGTCATCACCGCGACTGAATTCGACAGCAAAGACACGACCACGTTGGACACGCCAATGGTGGAAGGATTTGCGGGGGCATTGGTGCTGGTAGTATTCCCATCGCTAACCACCTGGCCTTGGAGCAAGAGTAACTCAAAGGGCGGATTAGCCATCTGGCTGGCCGTAGCGGGGATGACGCCGGAAGAGGTGATGACCGTCGTCGAAGCCGGATCGCTGTCATGTTGTGCGAGGAAGCATGAGCCCAGCCCATGTCCCTGCTCGGAGATCTGGAAAAGCACGGTCGCGTCGGCGCCGGGATTCAGGTTTCCCAGTGAGAAACCCAGAGACATCGCGACATCATTCAGGGCGCTTGGCGGCACGGCATTGGAGTCGTTCAAGGCGCCCAGAAAAATATTCTTGAGCAAGGTGCCGTCTTGAAAGCCCGGCTCATCAATCTGCCATTGGCTGGCATCATAGCCGTGCAGCCCCGGAGCGCCGTTGGTGCTGCCGTATTCGTTGAAAAAGGTGTTGGCTGCCTCGTCAATTTCCGGATCCAACAGCACGAAAAAATAAAGGTTGCTGAACACCGTGCTGGTGGTGTTGGTGAACGTGTAGCTCAACACGAGGTCGTTCGAGTCTGAAGATAGATAATTGGTGAAGGTGAAACCCATCCCGGCCGGCAGGGGGTCGCGCGAAAGCTGGGCGCTGACTCCAAACTGCGCGCCGTTAAGATCCATGCCGTCTATGTCCAAAAACCCGTCCAGCTCGAAGACGGTGCCGCCGGGACCAATCGTCATGGTCTGCCCGTTTTTGGTTCCACCTTCACCATGCGGACCAAACGGCCCGAATGTGATGGCCCGCGACGTTTCGGCGGTCGCCAGCGCCAAACTGAAAACCGCCGCCACAAGAATGTTGTTCATAGCTCTAAATTCCTTTCTAATTCCAGCCAGCAGTGCGACATCGGACTTTTCCGCGACAATTTCGTTCAACGTGGTTAAAAGTGCCTCCCAATCATACAACTCACCACCCAGCCGCTGGGATCCAAGGTAATAGTGTTCGGCCCAACCTCCACCGCGAGGCTGTGCGTGATATATTCATAGCCGCCAGCAACGCCGAAGTAAAAGCCACGGCCCAAATCCATATCCGCGCCGCCAGTGATCCCGACTCCAAGGCGCGCGCCCAGACCGGTGGTGTGATCCAACCAGGTTTGGCCCGCAAACATCTCCGTCCGCTGGATTCTGGCATCTATGATGTTAAGGGAAATCGTCGGACGCAGATGCAGCTTCAGCCACTTGGCCGCTTGAAAGCCGATTTGCGGGCCAAGCCCCAACTCATAGAGCGACTGACGCACATCGAAACCAATGCTGTTATATGAAGTGGCGAGAGCCGCAGAAGTGGCCGGTGAACGCGTCTGGGGCACGTTGGGAATAACCGGATAAGGTGGAGCCTGCGTTCCAAAGGGACCGGAGAAGGTGCCTTGGTATCCATTGGCAGGGAAATTGGCCGCTCCGATTCCGGAAACATTGTAAGTATCGGTGACCGTAACTTTTTGAACCTCCTCGCCATAGGTCGAAGTATTCAGCCGGTTGTCCTGGCCCCAGATGGCTTGGAAAACAAAGCAACCATCCAGCGACCATTTGCCGGATTCCATCAGCTTGCGGCCGATCACGGCCTGAAAGCCCGCGCCAAACATGTCATCCCTGCCGCTTGCACTGCCGTTTTGAAGGATGGTGTAACCGGGGGCACCAACCGCGTCTAAGGCAAGCGTTTGAGCTGATGAACTATATCGCGCGTATTGGCCAGGCGTGAAGCCCCAGTTCCAAGTCGTGTTCGGGTCAAGCGAATTGGGATTGCCCGTGCCGGAATCCTGCTTGACATATCCGCTGTTGTAAACGCGGTCGGCGTAACCATTTTGAGCACCTATGCCATCCGGGGGAGCAAGCGGGCCGGTTCGCATTCCATTATACACTGAATGCACACCCTCTTGCTGGGCATAAGACGAACCTGATACGCTAACCTTCATGTCGCCGCGGACCGCCGGCCCAACCTCAAACCACCAGTCATCGGCTGAAAATGCCATGGAAGGGAAAACCACAATACACGTCACTTGGCAGATACACCCCAAAAGCGATACGGTTCTCATTTTGTTTCTCCTGATTGAAAAGGTAACAATAAAAAATAATGTTAAGAATAATAAAAACACCCTGAAAAGTCAAGTGATTTATGAATGCTCCAAGTGGCTTTCGCACAGTCGGTTAAAAATCAGGCCCGCATTGAAACTCTTATCCAGGTTAAAACGAGAAGAGGCCGGCCTTCTTGGTCGCGCACCGGCTGATTTCACCCGACCCGGAACATTTTGGAATTGTCCGGCGAAAGCAAATCACGGTGCCGTCAGAATTTCCGGCCGCAACTGGCCGACGAACTGGCCGGGCAGCTTGGGATCAATCGAGCCGGCGACGGGTTTTTCCAGTCCCACATGGCCGTCGCAAAAAACAACGTTCGCCCGTTGCGAGTGGCGGAAATGGCCGTTGGGATAATTGTCCGGGCTGGCATAATTCAATTCCAGATCGAGGTAATACCATTCTTCCAGCATGGGATGGCTGTGCGAGGCGGGCGGCTGAAAATTGTTGACCTGCGCGGCGTCGGCAAACAGCGCGGTATCCGCCGGGCGGGGGATTTTGTTCTCGTTAACCGGCGGCTGGCCGTCGGGCAGAAATAGAAAAGAATTGCAGCCGTAGCTGAACACGACGCCGTCGGCTTTCAATTTGAACTGCGCCAAGTCGTAGCCCAGCGAGGGGCAGAGCCGCACGTCGCTGCCGTTGAGATACGGATAGAGCGCGCCGAGCGACAGGTCAAAGGGGCGCTGGCCTTCCGGGCCGTTCCCCAGCCAGCCGAACCACCACGTCCGGCCGCTGCTGGTCGGATCGTAATTCAACGGAAAACCGTTCCCAGCGTTGTCGTCCCGATAAAGTTGCGTGGCGATCCCGATCTGGCGCAAATTGCTCTCGCACGCGGCGCGCTGGGCGGAGAGCCTGGCTTTCGCCAGGGCGGGCAGCAGGATGGCCGCAAGTATGGCGATGATGGCAAGGACGACGAGCAGCTCGATGAGCGTGAACGCGGCACAATTTTGAATTTTGAATTTTGAATCTTGAATCGCCAGCCGTTCGCGCTTGAATTTTTCCAGGCACGAACGGCAGATGCAGGCGCGGGCGCGGAAATTATCCGGCACGCGCGAGAGAAGCGCGTCGGGCATTTCAACGCGGGCGCACCAGCACCGGCCTTTGTAAGTGGCGGGCAAACAGAGCTGGCACTCGTTCGCGCCGCCGCAGAGCGGACACAGCGCGGGATTGAAAAATTTCGGCGCGTTCATGGCTGGTCGGCGCGGACGCGATAAAAGGATTTGTCCGTTGGTGGATTTGTGTCCTGCAAAAGCAGGTTCGTTCCATTGCCCGCCGCCGCCGGGGAAACATTGATCCACGATTGGAAATCCGTCGTGCGCTGAAGTGTGTAAAGCCAGTTGAGATGGTCGGTGAACCGCACCTGCCAGACGCCGTTGCTGGACGCGCCGGACAGATTTTGCGCTGGCGGCGGAATGGTGACGGTAATGTTGGCGACGCTGGCGTGCGCGAGGATGGAATCATAATCATCGCCGACGCTGCTGTAACTGCTGATGGAAAACGTGTCCGCTCGAAAATCATCCGAGTCCGCAAAACCGTTGTCGGCGTCCAAAACGAGCGGCGGAAGATTGCCGACGGGCACACTGTTGGTGGTCAAGATGAGCACAGCGGTTTGATTCGTGGCGGTGTAGGTGAAAGTGACGTGAATCCATTCGTTCGTCGGCAACTCATTGTCATACGGGGTCAGATCAGCCGGACAATAATCGTAACTGTCCACGCCGGAAATGAACGACGGCGTGCTCGTCGCCGGTGCGTAGTAATACGGATCGGTGTAATGACCATCCGGGTAATAGTCGAATTCGGCCACGTCCGGCGCGCTGCCGTAAGCGCCGCGCCTGAAGCCGGCGCTGGTGGCGCTCGCGAAATTCAACAGGCCGAAGCCCAGTTCCATCGGCCCGGTCTTGCCCAGTTCCACGCCGCTGGCGATGTCATTCAGCCGCAAATCAAACGCGATGCTGAAATCATCGTTGCGCGTGACCGTCACGCCGAGCGGATGATAGAAATAGCTGTTCGGTTGCGTCGAATCCCAGGTGACGGCAAGGACTTGATTCGTCGAATCCCACTGGAATTGATTGGTGTTGCCGAAAACCCGCCAGCCGTCTTGCAACGGGTCGGCGGTGAAATCTTCGGTGAACGTGGCAGCGCCGCAACGCGCGGCGGACAGAACAAACAGGCCGGCGATTGCCAGCGGACGGATTTTTTTCATGGTGCTGATCTTTCAATTTTGCCCGCGCAATAAAATTTGCGCGGACGGTTTTGGTTGAGAGACCAGCGCGGAAATGAAGACGAAAAACAAAAACGCCTTCAGTTCCGCAAGACGGGAAATGAAGGCATTTACGAATCCAATCGAAAACAGTTCAATTGGCTGGCCTCATCCTTCTCTTTGCGGAGAAGTTGCCGAAGCAGTTGATAGTTGAGAGACGTTAGTTGAGAGCGAAGGCACGCAATGTCCTTTACCATCAACTATCCACTAAAAACCATCAACTCGTTCAGCGACGAGCGCAATCAAACCGGTATCCTGACTTGGGCCTCAAACCTCACTCCCGCCTTCCCGAACTTTCGTTCGGTGGCATTGGGAGTTTGTAGCCGTCACAGTGGCGCAACCGTCCCGGAATTTCACCGGGTTCTCAGACATTTGACTGCGATGTTGGCGGAAACTTTTCCGCCGGTTTCAAAGAACATCTCCTTTCTACGCTGAATAAAAAAAAATCCAAGCAAAATTTTACAGCCTTTACGCCGCCGCCGGGTTGCTGCTAGAGTCCCGGCGGCAAAACAGTTGGCAACCTGGCAACCCGCTCCAAACATGGTTCAAGTCGAAGGCCTCACCAAACTTTACGGCGAATTCACCGCCGTGAATGAACTTTCATTTTCCATCCAGCCCGGCGAAGTCGTCGGCCTCGTCGGCCCGAACGGCGCGGGCAAAACCACCACGCTGCGGTGCCTGGCCGGCATCATCCCGCCGTCGCGCGGCACCGTGCTGGTCGGCGGCCACGACATTGTCCGCGACGCGCTGGCGGCCAAGAAACAGCTCGCCTTTCTCACAGACGAACCGCGCCTGTTCGATTATCTCACCGTCTGGCAGCATCTGAATTTCGTCGCGCGGATTTACCAGGTGGCAGATTATGAAAAGATTGGCGGCGAATTGCTGACGGAACTTGAACTCGCCAACAAGCGCGACGCGCTGCCGGGCGAGCTGTCGCGCGGCATGAAACAAAAGCTCGCCATCGCCTGCGGCCTGCTGCATTCGCCCAAGGTGATTTATTTCGACGAGCCGCTGACCGGCCTCGATCCGCTCGGCATCCGGCGGATGAAGGATTCCATTTTGAAGCGCGCCCGCGCCGGCGCGGCCATCATTTTGAGTTCGCACCTGCTTCACCTCGTCCAGGAAATCTGCACGCGCCTTTTGATTTTGCAGAACGGCCGGAAAATTGCCGACGGCACGCTGGCCGAGGTGACGCAAAAATTTTCCGCGCAATCCGGCGACGCCAGCCTGGAGGAAATTTTCTTCCGCGCCACCAGCGAACCCGCTCTGCCGCCAGTGCTGCCGGCTGAAACCAAATGATCGCCGCGCTCTGCTACCTGCAATACCACTCGACCCGCAACCGGCTGGTCACGCGGTTCCAGCGGCTCAAGCAGCCGAAATACCTTTTTGGCGCCATCGCGGGCGGACTCTATTTTTATTTTTATTTTTTCCGCTACCTTTTTCGCAGCTACGGCACCGGCCCGCATCCCACGGTGGGGCCGCTGGCTTCGCCCGAAAATGCGCTGCAGTTTGAATCGCTCGCCGCGCTCGCGGTTTTTGTCATCGTGCTGCTCGCGTGGCTGATTCCGCACGAACGCGCCGCGCTCACGTTCACCGAGGCCGAGGTCGCGTTTCTGTTTCCCGCGCCGGTCACGCGCCGCACGCTCATCCATTTCAAGCTGGTGCGCTCGCAGTTGCGGATTTTTTTCAGCACGCTCCTCCTTGCGTTGTTCTCGCATCGGCTGGGCGGCAGTATCTGGATTCACGGGCTGGGCTGGTGGCTGGTGCTCTCCACGCTGAACCTGCATTTTCTCGGCTCGTCATTCGCGCGCACACTGCTGCTGGATCACGGCGTTTCCAACCGGTTGCGACGCGCGGTGGTGGTGGTCGTGGTGGCGGCCGCGTCGGTCGCCGTCTGGATTTGGGCGCGACAAACGATGCCGCCGTTGACGGACAGCGACACGGCTCATTTCAAATCCATCCTGATTTACGCGCAGCGGGTTTTGAACACAGGCCCGGCGTTGTATCTGCTTTATCCGTTCCACCTGATGGTGCGGCCGTTTTTCGCGCCGTCCGCATCGGCCTTTTTGATCGCGCTTGCGCCCGCGCTGCTGTTGTTTTTGCTGCATTATCTTTGGGTCGTTTATTCCGACGTGGCCTTTGAGGAAGCCTCGGTGGAAGCGTCGCAAAAACTCGCCACACGCACCGCCGCCGTGCGCTCCGGCAACTGGCAGGCCGCCCGGAAAAATCAAAAAGCGCAGCGCGCGTGGTTCAAGCTTGCGCCCGCCGGCCCGGCCCTGACGGCGCTCTTGTGGAAAAATCTCATCGGCATCCGCCAGGTTTTTTCCGCGCGGTTGTGGATTGTGATCGCGATTGTCTGCGTGGTGTTTTTTGCCTGTCTGGGCGGCAACGCGCACAGGCAAAATATTTCCGTGATGGTGGCGCTCCTCATTGCCATTGCACTGGGCTATTCGCTGCTGCTGGGACCGCAACTGCTGCGGCTGGATTTTCGGCGCGATCTGCCGATGGCCGACATCCTGAAAACTTTTCCCCTGCGCGGCTGGCAGATTGCCCTCGGCGAAATCCTCGCGCCAGTGGCCGTGCTGGCCGGATTCCAATGGCTGTTGCTGCTCGCCGGTTTCGCCCTGATTTTATTTTTGCCCGGCAAGCAGGAAACCCTGATGCTGGCCATCGACATCGGCGCGGCGATGCTGCTGCCAGTTCTGGATTTTCTGATGCTGCTCATCCCGAACGCCGCCGTGCTGTTGTTTCCATCGTGGATTCAGTCCGGCAAGGACAGCCCGCGCGGCATCGAGGCGACCGGGCAGCGGCTGATTTTCGCCGTGGGCCAGTTGCTCGTGCTGCTGCTGGCGCTCCTGCCCGCCGCGCTCGCGTTCGCCGCCGTTTATTTTCCGCTGAAAATTGCGTTCGGTCCCGTCGCGCCCGTGCCGTTCGCATCGCTGGCGGCGGCCGTCATTGTGGCGGTGGAGGCCGGCCTGGGCGTGCGGCTGCTGGGCAAACTGTTCGAGCGGTTTGACGTGACGGAAGAACCGGCCAGTTGAAGAAACTCCGTTGTCCGCGCTTGCGTGCAATTGAAATTCGCAACTATACTGGCGTCCAATTTTTATTTTATGAACAAAGCTCCCCTTCGCGTGGCGATCACCGGCGCGGCCGGCCAGATTGGTTATTCACTCCTGTTCCGCATCGCCTCCGGCGCGGCGTTCGGGCCGGATCAGCCGGTCATCCTGCACCTCATCGAAGTGCCGGACGAAAAAGCGCAAGCCGCGCTCGGCGGCGTCTGCATGGAACTCGATGATTGTGCGTTTCCGCTGCTGAAAGGTCTCGTGCCGACCTCAAATCTTGATGAAGGTTTCAAGGGCGTGAACTGGGCGCTGCTCGTCGGTGCCGTGCCGCGCAAGGCCGGCATGGAGCGCAAAGATTTGCTCGGCATCAATGGAAAAATTTTCACCAGCCAGGGCAATGCCATTGCCAAACACGCCGCCGCTGATGTGCGCGTGCTCGTCGTCGGCAATCCGTGCAACACCAACGCGCTCATCGCCGCGAACAACGCGCCTGGCGTGCCGAAAGAAAGATTTTTTGCGATGACGATGCTCGACGAAAACCGCGCCAAGTCGCAGCTTGCCAAAAAGGCCAGCGTGGACGTCACGGATGTCACCAGCCTCGCCATCTGGGGCAATCACAGCGCCACGATGTTTCCCGATTATTTCAATGCGAAGATCAATGGCCGTCTCGTTCCCGAGGTCATCAGCCATCGCGAATGGCTGGAAAAAGATTTCATCACCACCGTGCAGCAGCGCGGCGCGGCCATCATCAAGGCGCGCGGTTTGAGCAGCGCGGCGAGCGCCGCCAACGCCGCCGTCAACACCGTCTATAAACTCACGCACCCGACGCCTGACGGCGACTGGTTCAGCGTGGCCGTTCATTCCGATGGCAGCTATGGCATCGAGAAAAATTTGATTTTCAGCTACCCGATCCGCACCGACGGCCAGAAATGGGAAATCGTCCAGAACGTCCCGCTGAACGATTTCAGCAAATCAAAAATCGCCGCGACGGAAAACGAATTGAAGGAAGAACGCGCGATGGTCGCTGATTTGCTGCCGAAATAAATCAAGCCGCGCGCGTTCTGGAACAAAGAAAATGCCGCCACGGTTGCCCGCAACGGCTTGGTTATCCGCGAGAATAGCGAATACGGGCAATCCTATTTTCCAAGTCCCGGCCGGGACGGCAGACCATTTCTTTCGTCCCTGACGGGACTTCATGGTGGCCGTG
>Ga0075522_10000132_pt1 | contig 47488 bp, 52 predicted proteins | sample NGEPerA_FD_74796 | JGI IMG/M metagenome (GOLD analysis project Ga0075522, IMG submission 74796) | Arctic peat soil microbial communities from the Barrow Environmental Observatory site, Barrow, Alaska, USA - NGEE PermafrostL2-A | ecosystem: Environmental > Terrestrial > Soil > Wetlands > Peat ... | reverse complement strand
GCGGCGCTGGTCGTGATCGGCGACCAGAAGGGCCGGGTCGGTTTCGGCCACGGCAAGGCGCGCGAAGTGCCCGAGGCGATCCGCAAGGCGACGGAATCGGCGAAACGCAACCTGACCCGGGTGGCGCTGCGCGAGGGCCGCACCCTGCATCACGATATCGCCGGCCGTCACGGCGCGGGCCGCGTCTATCTGCGGGCAGCACCTGCGGGTACCGGTATCATCGCCGGCGGCCCGATGCGCGCGGTGTTCGAGACGCTCGGCATTCAGGACGTGGTGGCGAAGTCGATCGGCTCGTCGAACCCCTACAACATGGTTCGCGCCACCTTCGACGCGCTGAAGCACCAGGATTCGCCGCGTTCGGTGGCGGCGCGCCGCAATATCAAGGTTTCCACGCTGCAGGGGCGCCGGGTCGGCGGCGACGCCGAAGCGGTGACCGAATAAACAATCCGCGCTTTTTCGCGCGTTACGGAGTTCACGACGATGGCCAAGGCCGCAAAGACGATCAAGGTCGAGCAGACCGGCAGCGCGATCCGCCGCCACCACTCGCAGCGGGCGACGCTGGTCGGGCTGAAGCTCAACAAGATCGGCCGCACCACCGAACTGCAGGACACCCCTGAAGTTCGCGGCATGATCGCCAAGGTTCAACATCTCGTCCGCATCGTCGGCGAGAGCTAAGACAAGCAAGGAGACAGGGCGATGAAGCTCAGCGATATCGCCGACAATGCCGGCTCGCGCAAGAAGCGCATGCGGGTCGGCCGGGGCATCGGTTCAGGCAAGGGCAAGCAGGCCGGCCGCGGCGGCAAGGGCCAGACCGCGCGTTCCGGCGTGCGCATCAAGGGTTTCGAGGGCGGCCAGATGCCGCTGCACCGGCGCCTGCCCAAGCGCGGCTTCACCAACATCTTCCGGGTCGAATACGCCGAGATCAATCTCGACCGCATCCAGCAGGCGATCGACTCCAAGCTGATCGACGTCAAGCAGACCGTCAACGTCGAATCGCTGGTCAAGGCCCGCGTGGTCCGCCGCGCCAAGGGCGGCGTGCGGCTGCTCGGCCGCGGCGAACTCAAGGCCAAGCTCAATATCGAGGTGCACGGCGCCTCGAAATCCGCCATCGCGGCGGTCGAGAAGGCGGGCGGCACGGTGAAAATCCTCGCACCCGCAAAAGACGAAGGCGAGGCGGCGTAACATCTGCGTCATTGCCCGCCCTGCGGCGGGCGTCGGCGCCACTGAACGATGGACATATCGAAGCCGAGCACCAGATAATGTCCGGCGTCTGCTGAAATGTCCCGGGCCCGGGGCATGACGGCGCGAAGGCGGCGGGAGAAAGCCAAACATGGTCTCAGCAGCGGAACAACTGGCGGCAAACCTCAACTTCGGCGCGCTTGCCAAGGCCGACGAACTGAAGAAGCGCATCTGGTTCACCCTGGGCGCGCTGATGGTCTATCGGCTCGGCACCTACATTCCGCTGCCCGGCATCGACCCCGCCATCTGGGAACAGGTGTTCAACTCGCAGGCCGGCGGCATTCTCGGCATGTTCAACATGTTCGCCGGCGGCGGCATCCACCGCATGGCGATCTTTGCGCTGAACATCATGCCGTATATTTCGGCCTCCATCATCATCCAGCTTTTGACTACGGTGTCGCCGCAGCTGGAGACGCTGAAGAAGGAAGGCGAGGCCGGCCGCAAGACGCTGAATCAATATACCCGATATTTGACGGTGATTTTGGCCGCGTTCCAGTCCTACGGCATCGGCGTCGGCCTCGAAGGCGCCGGCAATGTCGTCAGCGAGCCCGGTCTGTTCTTCCTGGTGTCGACCACGGTCACGCTCACCGGCGGCACCATGTTCCTGATGTGGCTCGGCGAGCAGATCACCTCGCGCGGCATCGGCAACGGCATCTCGCTGATCATCCTCTCCGGCATCGTCGCGCAGTTGCCGACGGCACTCGCCAACATGCTGGAACTGGGACGTCAGGGCGCGATGTCGACCGGCATCATCCTGATGGTGATCGTGATGGCGGTCGTGGTGATCGCCTTCATCGTGTTCATGGAGCGGGCGCAGCGCCGGCTTCTGATCCAGTATCCGAAGCGCCAGGTCGGCAACAAGATGTTCGAGGGCCAGTCCTCGCATCTGCCGCTCAAGCTCAATACTTCGGGCGTGATCCCGCCGATCTTCGCCTCGTCGCTATTGCTGCTCCCGACCACGGTTGCGAATTTCAACGCCGGCAAGGGCCCGGAGTGGTTCCAGTGGATTACCACCCAGCTCGGCCATGGCCGTCCGCTGTTCCTGATCCTCTATCTCGTGCTGATCGTGTTCTTTGCCTTTTTCTATACCGCGATCGTGTTCAACCCGACCGAGACCGCCGACAATCTGAAGAAGCATGGCGGCTTCATTCCGGGCATCCGGCCGGGCGAGCGCACCGCCGAATATATCGATTACGTGCTGTCGCGGATCACGGTACTGGGCGCTATCTATCTCGCGGTGGTCTGCCTGATCCCGGAAATCCTGATTTCCTATGCCTCGGTGCCGTTCTACTTTGGCGGCACTTCGCTGTTGATCGTGGTCAGCGTGACCATGGATACGGTGGCGCAGGTGCAGGGCTATCTGCTCGCGCACCAATATGAGGGGCTGATCAGGAAATCGAAGCTGAGGGGACGCCGCCGCTGACGCGGATCGAGGCGCTGTCGGAGGGCAGGGGACCGGTGGCGCGAGCATAACGCGTCGGACAAGGATTGAGCGCCTGGGTCTCGCGGACCGAGGCCGGGGGAAATACCAATGAGATTGATTCTTCTGGGACCGCCGGGGTCGGGCAAGGGAACCCAGGCCCAGCGGCTGGTGCGGCACCACGGCATCGTCCAGCTCTCGACCGGTGAGATGCTGCGCGCGGCGGTTGCTGCCCAAACGCCGGTCGGGCTGAAGGCCAAGGACATCATGGCCGCGGGCGGGCTGGTGCCCGATGAGGTCGTGATCGGGATCATTTCCGACCGGCTGGATCAGCCGGACGCCGCCAACGGTTTCATTCTCGACGGTTTTCCGCGCACCGTGCCGCAGGCCGAGGCGCTGGACGAGCTCCTGAAGAAAAAGCACATGAAGCTCGACACCGTGATCGAGCTTCGCGTCAACGAGAGCGCGCTGCTGCAGCGGGTCGAAACCCGTGCCGCCGAGACGCGGGCTCGCGGCGAGGACGTGCGAATCGACGACACCCCGGAAGTGCTGACCAAGCGGCTCGCAAGCTACCGCTCGCTGACCGAGCCGCTGATCCACTATTATTCGGAGCGGCGCAAATTGCTGACGGTCGACGGCATGATGACCATCGAGCACGTCACCCGCGAGATCAACCGGATTCTGGCGGCGATCGGGGCCGTGGAGGCCAAAGCGGCCCGGAAATCCGCCAAAAAGGCGGGTGCCGCCAAGCGGACGGCGCCAAAGGTCGAGAGGGCCGTCAAAAGGGCTGCTGGCAAGCCCGTCAAAGGCGCCAAGCCTGTCTCCAGAGCCGCCCGGAAGGGTGCGAAGGCGGCCGGGAAGCCCGGCAAAGCGGCTACCAGGGGAACCAAAAAGGCGGCCCGGAGGCCGCCGGGGCGAACGCCCGCGAAGGCCGGGAAAACCGCCAAAAAGGTCACGAAAAGGCGAGCTAAAGCTTAGTGGCGGTTGACGAAACCGGTTTGAATCCTTTAATAAGGCCTGTATCCAGTTGGGATAGTTTTAAAACGATGCCGGGCCCCGAGACATCCAAGGGGAAGGGCGTCGTGTTCGCGTTTGCGGACACCTGCCCGAGAAAACCAAAACAAGGCCGGCTCCCCAAGGGATCGGCGACAGGAGAAAGTCCGTGGCCCGTATTGCCGGTGTGAACATTCCGACCAACAAGCGCGTCCTGATCGCGCTCCAGTACATCCATGGCATCGGCCAGAAGAACGCCTCCGAGATCCTGGAGAAGGTCAAGATTCCCCTGGATCGCCGCGTCGCGCAACTGAGCGACCAGGAAGTGCTGCAGATTCGTGAAGTGATCGACCGCGACTACATGGTCGAAGGCGACCTGCGCCGCGAGGTCGGCATGAACATCAAGCGTCTGATGGATCTCGGCTGCTATCGCGGCCTGCGCCATCGCCGCGGATTGCCGGTGCGCGGCCAGCGCACCCATACCAATGCGCGCACGCGCAAGGGGCCGGCCAAGTCGATCGCCGGCAAGAAAAAGTAAGAGAGCGAATAGCGAACAGGGGGGGGCGAATGGTTCTGTTCGCTACTCGCTATCAGCTACTCGCGTTTCAGGTGTAGCCGCTGGCACTACGGCGGCGTTTGAGATCGTTGGAAAGGTTTTTTAAATGGGCAAGGAAGCCACCCGCGTACGCCGCCGTGAGCGCAAGAACATCGCTTCCGGCGTGGCGCACGTGAATTCGTCGTTCAACAACACCACCATCACCATCACCGACGCGCAGGGCAACACCATTGCATGGTCGTCGGCGGGAACGATGGGTTTCAAGGGTTCGCGCAAATCGACGCCTTATGCGGCGCAGGTCGCCGCCGAAGACGTCTCCAAGAAGGCGCAGGAACACGGCATGCGCACGCTGGAAGTGGAAGTCGCCGGCCCCGGTTCGGGCCGTGAGTCGGCGCTGCGCGCGCTGCAGGCCGCGGGCTTCACCGTCACCTCGATCCGCGACGTGACGACGATCCCGCACAATGGTTGCCGTCCGCGCAAACGCCGGCGGGTTTGATGCTGCGGGCGGCGCCGCCGCCTCGCGAACAGGTTTTGAGAATTTGCAAAGCGCGGACTGATCCGCGATCTCCAACGCCAGTAGTTTTGTTGGCAGAATTGACTGGCCCATGGGTGAAACAGTGACGATCCAGAAAAATTGGCAAGAACTTATCCGTCCGAACAAGCTGCAGGTGACGCCGGGCAGCGACGCGAATCGCTTCGCGACGCTGGTGGCCGAACCGCTCGAACGCGGCTTCGGCCAGACGCTCGGCAACGCGCTGCGCCGCATCCTGCTGTCCTCGCTGCAGGGCGCCGCGGTGCAGTCGGTGCATATCGACGGCGTGCTGCACGAGTTCTCCTCGATCGCAGGTGTTCGCGAGGACGTCACCGACATCGTGCTCAACATCAAGGACATCGCGATCAAGATGCAGGGCGAGGGCCCCAAGCGCATGGTCGTGAAGAAACAGGGCCCGGGCGCCGTCACCGCCGGCGACATCCAGACCGTCGGCGATGTCGTGGTGCTCAATCCGGACCTGCAGATCTGTACGCTGGACGAGGGCGCCGAAATCCGCATGGAATTCACGGTCGCCTCCGGCAAGGGCTACGTCGCCGCCGAACGCAACCGGCCTGAGGACGCGCCGATCGGCCTGATCCCGGTCGACAGCCTGTTCTCGCCGGTGCGCAAGGTTTCCTACAAGGTCGAGAACACCCGCGAGGGCCAGATCCTCGACTACGACAAGCTGACCATGACGATCGAGACCAACGGTGCGATCTCGCCCGACGACGCGGTGGCCTATGCCGCGCGCATCCTGCAGGACCAGCTCAACGTCTTCGTCAACTTCGAAGAGCCGCGCAAGGAAGTGGCGCAGGAGATCATCCCCGATCTCGCCTTCAATCCGGCGTTCCTCAAGAAGGTCGACGAACTCGAGCTGTCGGTGCGTTCGGCGAACTGCCTGAAGAACGACAACATCGTCTATATCGGCGATCTCGTACAGAAGTCGGAAGCCGAAATGCTGCGCACCCCGAACTTCGGCCGCAAGTCGCTCAACGAGATCAAGGAAGTGCTGGCGCAGATGGGCCTGCATCTCGGCATGGAAGTGCCGGGTTGGCCGCCGGAGAATATCGACGAACTGGCCAAGCGCTTCGAAGACCACTATTGAGCGAATAGGGAGTGGCGAATAGCGAATAGCGAAGAACTACTCGCTATTCGCTACTCGCTATCCCAGGGCGAACGCAGGATGCCCACCTGAGTCAGTTGTCCGACGAGCCGTCGTGACAGGATAAGTCCAGAGGAATTCAACATGCGTCACGGCAAGGTTCATCGGAAGCTCAACCGCACCGCCGAGCACAGGCGTGCGATGTTCGCCAACATGTGCGCGGCGCTGATCAAGCATGAGCAGATCGTCACCACGCTGCCGAAGGCCAAGGAGCTGCGGCCGATCGTCGAGAAGCTGGTCACGCTCGGCAAGAAGGGCGGGCTCGCGATGCGCCGCCAGGCGATCTCGGAGATGCGCGACCAGGATCAGGTGCGAAAACTGTTCGACACACTCGCCACCCGCTACAAGGACCGCCAGGGCGGTTACACCCGCATCATCAAGGCCGGCTTCCGCTACGGCGACAACGCGCCGATGGCGGTGATCGAATTCGTCGACCGCGACGTCGACGCCAAGGGGCTGGATTCGGGCCCGGAGCAGGAAAAGGCCACGGAAGCGGCGTAACCGCATCACGAATTGCTTTTCAAAAGGCGGCGCCTTGGGTGCCGCTTTTTTGTTGAATGTCGTGGGCAAAGCGAAGCGTGCCCACCCATTCAAGATATGCAACCTGTTGGATGGTGGGCACGGCGCGACGCGCCCTTGCTCACCCTACGAGAGCGGCGTTACCGGCAAATCGTAGGATGGGTAGAGCGAAGCGAAACCCATCGATTGCCTGCGATAAGGTGGGGTGATGGGTATCGCGGCGCTCCACCCATCCTACGATCCGAACTCTACCATTCCTCCAATACGATCTTGCCGCGCGACTGGCCGGACTCCAATAGCGCATGCGCGCGCTTGAGGTTTCCGGCATTGATCGTCCCAAAGGTCTGGTCGAGCGTGGTGCGCAGCACGCCGTTGTCGATGAGGTCGGCGACGTCGTTGAGGAGATGATGCTGCGCAATCATGTCCGCCGTCTGGAACGAAGAGCGGGTGAACATCGATTCCCAATGCACCGAGACCGCCTTGCCCTTGAAGGCTGCGACATTGAATTCCGCGGGATCGTCGATCAATCCATATTTGCCCTGCGGCGCAATGACTTCCGCCAGCGCCTTGTAATGCTGATCGGTGTTGGTGAGGCTTGCGATCAGCCCGACCGGCGGCAATTTCAGCTTCTCGATCTGCCCTTTCATCGGCTTCGAATGATCGACCACCGCATGGGCGCCGAGGTCGAGGCACCATTTCTGCGATTCCGGCCGCGACGCGGTTGCGACCACGGTCAACCCGGTGAGGCGGCGCGCAAGCTGGATCAGGATCGAGCCGACGCCACCGGCGCCGCCGACGATCAGGAGCGTGCGCGGATCGAGGCCTTTGCCCGGCACCGCGCCAAGGCGGTCGAACAGCAATTCCCAGGCGGTGATCGAGGTCAGCGGCAGGGCGGCGGCCTGCCCAAATGACAGCGACTTCGGCTTGCGGCCGACGATGCGCTCGTCGACCAGATGGAACTCCGAATTAGTGCCCTGGCGCAGGATCGAGCCGGCGTAAAACACTTCGTCGCCCGGCTTGAACAGGCTGACGTCGGGACCGACGGCGTCGACGACGCCTGCTGCGTCAAATCCCAAAATCTTGATCTCGCCCTCGGGCGGCGCGGCGCGCTTGCGCACCTTGTAATCGACGGGATTGACCGAGATTGCCTTCACCGTGACGCGGATGTCGCGGGCTTTCGCCTCGGGCTTGGCAGCTTCGACATCGATCAGCGCGTCAGCGGCGTCGATGGGCAGGGATTTTCGGTATCCGACGGCCTTCATGGGACGGTTCTCCTTGGCCGGCGGCGGTCGCCGGGCGTGGCCACATTAGGTGCTGTTTTCAGCGCGGGAATGCAAGTTTCGAGCGCGGCGCCAGCGCCTTTCCGCGCCAGGACCGGGACCGAACCGGGCCATAACCGGCCGTGCCGAGGCCCTCCGCTCACTTCTATTTGCAGGCCGGGAAGCCTATATTCGAAAGCTCCAATCCCCGGGAAACCCCTTCATGATCGTCGTTCGCATTTTTACGGCATTGCTGGTCTTTTTGGCCGTAGCCCCCGCGATGTCGCAGGACCGGCGCGTGCCGGCTTCGACGTCGGAACTCAGGCTTTCCTATGCGCCGATCGTGCAGCGCGTGCAGCCGGCCGTGGTCAACGTCTATGCCGCCAAGATGGTGCAACAGCAGCACAACCCGCTGCTCGACGATCCAATCTTCCGTCGCTTCTTCGGCGTTCCCGGCCAGCAGCCGGAGCAGATGCAGCGTTCGCTGGGATCGGGCGTGATGGTCGATCCGTCCGGCTTGGTGGTGACCAATGTCCACGTCATCGAGGGCGCCGATGAGGTCAAGGTGTCGCTGTCGGACAAGCGCGAATTCGAGGCCGAGATCGTGCTCAAGGATCCGCGCAGCGATCTCGCGGTGTTGCGGCTGAAGGGCGCACACGAGAAATTCCCGACGCTCGATTTCGCCAATTCGGATGAGCTGCAGGTCGGCGACGTCGTACTCGCGATCGGCAATCCCTTCGGCGTCGGCCAGACCGTGACCCACGGCATCATTTCGGCCTTGGCGCGCACGCAGGTCGGCATCACCGACTACCAGTTCTTCATCCAGACCGATGCTGCGATTAATCCGGGCAATTCCGGCGGCGCGCTGGTCGACATGACCGGCAAACTCGCCGGCATCAATACCGCGATCTTCTCGCGCTCCGGCGGCTCGCAGGGCATCGGATTTGCGATTCCTGCCAATATGGTGCGGGTCGTCGTGGCGTCAGCAAAGAGCGGTGGCAAGGCCGTCAAGCGGCCCTGGCTCGGCGCCAAATTGCAGGCGGTGACGCCGGAGATCGCGGAATCGCTGGGGCTGCGATTGCCGAGCGGTGCGCTGGTTGCAAGCGTCGCTGCCGGCAGCCCGGCGGCGCGGGCGGGCCTGAAGGTTTCCGACCTGATCGCCTCGATCGATGGTCAGGCCGTCGACGATCCCAACGCCTTCGATTACCGCTTTGCGACCCGTCCGCTCGGCGGCGCGGCAGAGGTCGACGTGCTGCGCGGCGGCAAGACGGTAAAACTGTCGGTGCCGCTGGAGACCGCTCCCGATACCGGCCGCAACGAAATCGTGCTGACCACGCGCTCGCCGCTGCAGGGCGCCAAGGTCGCCAACATCTCGCCGGCGGTCGCCGACGAAATGCATCTGGACTCCGACACCGAAGGCGTCGTGGTCACTGGTCTCGCCGATGGCGGCACTGCCGCCGGTGTCGGCTTCCAGAAAGGCGACATCATCCTGTCGGTGAACAACCAGAAGATCGCGAAAACCGCCGATCTGGAAAAGGCGACCCGCGAGACCTCGCGGCTCTGGCGCATCACGCTGGTGCGGGGCGGCCAGCAGATCAATGTCACGCTCGGCGGATGAGCCCGAAGCGACCACGCGAGGCCGCCAACCTGTTTGCTGCCGCAGGCATGGATCAGGATGCGCCGCATCCGCTGCCGGATCGCCTGCGTCCCCGTACGCTCTCGGAAGTGGTAGGGCAGGACCATATCCTCGGTCCCGATGGCGCGCTGACGCGGATGCTGGAGACGCGCAGCCTCGGTTCGTTGATCTTCTGGGGACCGCCGGGCACCGGCAAGACCACGGTGGCGCGGCTGCTGGCTGATGCCACCGAACTGCATTTCGAACAGATTTCCGCGGTGTTTTCCGGCGTTGCCGACCTGAAGAAGGTCTTCGACGCTGCGCGTGCGCGGCGCGAGACCGGCAAGGGCACGCTGTTGTTCGTCGATGAGGTGCATCGTTTCAACCGAGCGCAACAGGATTCCTTTCTCCCAGTCATGGAAGACGGCACCGTGGTGCTGGTCGGCGCCACCACCGAAAATCCCTCCTTCGAGCTCAACGCCGCTTTGTTGTCGCGCGCGCGCGTGCTGGTGTTTCACTCGCTCGATGCCGAGGCGATCGAGAGACTGTATGCGCATGCCGAGCGGATCGAGGTGCGGAAATTGCCGCTGGATGCGGAGGCCCGCGCGGTGCTGGTGCGGATGGCCGACGGCGACGGCCGCGCCGCGCTGACGCTCGCCGAAGAAGTCTGGCGCGCCGCGCGCAAGGGCGAGACGTTCGATGCCGCGCAGCTGCAGGAGATCCTGCAGCGCCGCGCGCCGATCTACGACAAGTCGGCCGACGGCCATTACAATTTGATCTCGGCGCTGCATAAATCGGTGCGCGGCTCCGATCCGGACGCGGCGCTCTATTATCTCGCGCGCATGATGGATGCCGGCGAGGACCCGCTGTTCCTGGCCCGCCGGGTGGTCCGCATGGCGGTCGAGGATATTGGTCTGGCCGATCCGCAGGCGCTGGTGGTCTGCAACGCCGCCAAGGACGCCTATGATTTTCTCGGCTCGCCCGAGGGGGAACTGGCAATCGCTCAGGCCGTGATCTATCTCGCCACCGCGCCGAAATCGAACGCCGCCTATACCGCGTTCGGTGCGGCCATGCGCGCGGCGAAAGAGGGCGGCTCGCTGCTGCCGCCAAAGCACATCCTGAATTCGCCGACCAAGTTGATGAAGTCGGAAGGCTATGGCTCCGGCTACGAATACGACCACGACGCGCCGGACGCCTTTTCCGGCCAGGACTATTTCCCGGAAGCGCTCGGCCGCCAGAAATTTTACGATCCGCCCGACCGCGGTTTTGAGCGCGAGATCAGGAAGCGGCTGGACTATTGGGCGAAGCTCCGTAAGGAGCGGAGCTGAGAGGCAGCTATCGTAAACATCGTCATACCCGGGCATCCACGTCTTGACCGGTGCCGCGGCAAGGAAGACGTGGATGGCCGGGACACGCCGGCCATGACGGAGAGCAAGCCGCTGTTTATTTCCCCTTCTTCACAAATTCCAGAATCTGATCGGTCAGCCGCGTATCCGCGGTGTTGATCGAATACACCTCCGACATGTGACTGTGCTGCGGCAGCATGAATGCGCGCGGGCAGCCGTTGGGGCCGTCGCAGACCGCTTCCTTGACGAGGTCGAATTGGGTCACGAAGCCAGGCGGGTCCAGTTCGGCCGACGTAAACATCAGCGGAATTTTGGTTTTCGCCAGACCCCTCAACGAGGACCGTTCGGCATAATGCACGGGATCGGCGCCGAAATAGGTTTTCTCGGGGTCGCCGGCTTCGCCCACCGTCAGATCGTAGATTCCCGACACCATGATCGCGCCGGCAAGGCCGCCGCCTTTCACTTTCTGAAGATCCGGATGCGACACATAGCTTGCGACATGAACGGCGCCGGCCGAATGTCCCATCAGATAGAGGCGGGCTGGATCGCCGCCGCGCTCGCCGATCTTTTCCGAAACCCACTGCACCATGGTGGCCAGATCGTCTGCGCCGGCCGGCCACGTCGCTTGCGGCGCAAGGCGGTAAGTGACGTTGACGCCGACAAAGCCGTTCTGCACCGCCCAGAGCATGATGTTGTCATAGAACGGGCTGCCGGGATTATGCTTGTTGCCGGCGACGTAGGCGCCACCATGGACGAATATCAGCACCGGACGGGGCACTGAGGCCTTCTCCGGCATGAAGACATCGAGCAGGTTGCGGTCGGCCGAGCCATATTTGAGGTCACGTTCGACCTTGACGCCCTGGTATGGTTCTTTCTGCTGCATCGGCGCATAGAGCGGTGCGGTCTTCGCGGGATCGACGACGCGGCCGATTTCCAGGAGCTTCCATGCGATCTCCTCGGACATCGGGCTGTCCCCGGCCCGGGCCGGCGGCGCCGCTACGATCATTGCCGCAAGAACGGCCCAAGCCCATTTCGATGGCGTCATCGGCGCTCCCCTTCGTTTCCCGTCTTACCCAACATGACCGATCCCGGGCCCGATTTGTACTGATTTCACCGTGACCATGGGCTGCTTTTACGCTACGCAGGCGACTTGATTTGGAGCCGCCGACAGATATGAGCCGCCGCGTCAGGAAACCACTGAGACCCAAGGGCGATCGTCCGAAGGGCGCGCGTCCGTACCGGGGCTCGCAAGCCGAGCGCCAGCCGGATCGTCGTCCCGGCGGCAAGTCCGCGCGTTTTGCGGCACCCCGGGCGGCGAAGCCCCAGCCTTTCGTCGCCGAGCCCGAAAAGATCGCCGCCGAGCCGCCGCCGCTGCCGACCAAGGTCCAGACCGTGGTCGTCGCCGCCGACGAGAACAACATGCGCGTCGACCGCTTTCTCGAGGCGCGTTTTCCCGGGCTGTCGTTCTCCCACATCCAGCGCATCGTTCGCAAAGGCGAGTTGCGCGTCAACGGCAAGCGCGCCGACAGCAAGGACCGGCTGGAGGAGGGGCAGAGCGTCCGCATTCCGCCGCTGAAACTCGACGCGCCGAAGGCCACGGCCCATCTCTCGGAGGCCGGCGCAAAGACGCTTGCTACGCTGAGGGACATGATCCTTTACGAAGACGCCGACGTCATGGTGCTGAACAAGCCGGCGGGGTTGGCCGTGCAGGGCGGCTCCGGCACCGTCAGGCATATCGACCAGATGCTGGAGGTGATGCGCGACGCCAAGGGTCAGAAGCCGCGGCTGGTGCACCGGCTCGACAAGGAGACCGCCGGTTGCCTGCTGGTGGCGAAGACGCGCTTTGCCGCCACCGCGCTGACCGGATCGTTCCGCCATCGCTCGGCGCGAAAGGTCTACTGGGCGCTGGTGGCGGGCGTGCCGAAGCCGAAGCAGGGCCGCATCTCGACCTATCTCGCCAAGGAAGAGAATGAGGAAGACACCATCATGCGCGTCGCCGCCCATGGCGACGAGGGCGCGAGCCATGCGGTGACCTATTATGCCGTGGTCGAGACCTCGGCGACCAAGCTTGCCTGGGTGTCGCTGAAGCCGGTGACCGGGCGCACCCATCAATTGCGCGCGCATATGGCCCATATCGATCATGCGATCGTCGGCGATCCCAAATATTTCAACAAGGAGAACTGGGAACTGCCGGGCGGGTTGCAGAAGCGCCTGCATCTGTTGGCGCGCCGGATCGTGATCCCGCATCCGCGCGGCGGTTTCATCGACGCTACCGCGCCGTTGCCGCCGCATATGCTGCAATCCTGGAACCTGCTCGGGCTCGAGGCCGATCGCTTCGACCCGATCGAGAACGCGCCGGAAGAATAGATTTGGCTTGCGGGATGCCAAGCGACGCTGCGCGTCGCGGGCCACATGGTTCGAGACAGGCCCTGCCGCGCTCTTCACCCTGAGGGTCCATTGTCATACGCTTGTGGGCACTCGACCGTCGATCACGAGAAGCCGAAAACGAATGCGTGATTTGTTCGAAGAACCCACCGGGGAATCTCCGCTCGATCCGGAGGAGAAGGTCCGGCGCGCCGCGCGCGTCCCGAAGCGCAAGCGCTTTTATGCCGAAGCCGGCATCGCCGAGACGGGGGATGCATTCGCGATCGTGCTCGACGGCAAGCCGATCCGCAGCCCATCCGGCCGGCAGGTGGTCGCGCCCACCCGCGCGATCGCCGAGGCCATTGCGGCGGAATGGAATGCGCAAGGTGAGTTGATCGATCCCCTGACCATGCCGCTGACGCGCTTTGCCAACAGCGTGGTCGAAGCGGTGGTCGAGCGGGTCGATGCGGTAACCGACGACATCGCGAAATATTTGCAGTCCGATCTTTTGTTCTACCGTGCCGGCCATCCCGAGGCGCTGGTGATGCGCGAGGCCGAGCTTTGGGATCCCGTGCTGTTCTGGGCGGCCGAAGTGCTCGGCGCGCATTTCATCCTCGCCGAGGGCATCGTGCATGTGCGTCAGTCCGATTCCGCCGTCGCCGCGGCGCGCGCGGCATTGCCCGGGGATCCCTGGTCCATCGCGGCGCTGCATGTGGTGACGACGTTGACCGGTTCGGCGTTGCTCGCTTTGGCGCTGATGCGGGGTGTCCTCGATCCCGACCAGGTTTGGGCGGCAGCCCATGTCGATGAGGATTGGAACCGCGAGAAATGGGGCGTCGATGAAGAGGTCGCCGCCCGCCGCGCGGCACGGCTGGTCGATTTCAGGGCCGCGACCGGCATCCTTGCGGCGCTAAATCCGGCGCTCGGTTAACGAGAGGTTTACGACACGTCGGTAGCGTCGGCCGGGCCTGACCCGGTGAAGCCAAGCCCGATGCCGATCGTCATCAATCCCAGCATTTCGCAGGTCGCCGCATCAGGCGCGACGACGGCTGCGCCCATCGTGCTGCAGCCGGGCACCGTGATCACCGCCAAAGTGCTGCAGGTGCTCGGCAACGACACAGTGCGGATCGCGATCGCGGGCCAGCCGATCGACGTGCAGTCGCAAGTTCCATTGCAGGCCGGCCAGAGCTTGCTGCTTGCGGTGTCGCAAAGCGGCGATAGCGTCAGGCTGCAGGTGGTCATCCCACAGGACGGCGTCCCGGTAAGCCCGGCGGCGACGGGTGCTACTGCTACCTCCGATATCGTGACGCTGGCGCCCGGGGCCGCCGCCAGCATCGCCGCGCAATTCACGCCCATCGTCGTGGTCGCGCCACAGGTCCAGATAACGCCGCAGGAGGCGCTTGCGGTCGCGGTCGCGGCCCAAACGGCAGCGACCCAGCAGACATCTTTGGCGCCGTTGTTCGCCAATCTCGACGTCGCCGCGACGCTCACAGGCCTGCCGCCGCAGGTCCAGCAGGCGGTCGCACAGGTGCTGTCGCAGCGGACCAGCCTCGATCAGAACCTGACGGGCGAGGATATCCGTCAGGCGTTCCAGAGTTCCGGTCTTTTCCTGGAGGCCTCGCTCGCATCGGGATCGCTCCCGTCGTCGGGATCCACACCTGACTTGAAGGCGGCCTTGATCGTGCTGCGACAGGTGCTGACGACATCGGTCGAGAGCGCACCGGCGACGCCGACCGTCGCCCTGCCGCAAGGCGCGGTACAGTCGCCGGTCGCGCAGCCGTCAGTGTCCACGCCCGCGATCGTTGTGCCGCAAGGTGTAACGCCGGCGACGCAGCTGGGAGCGGTCTCGCCAGACATCGTGCTGGAACAGGGCGCCGCCACAGCCTCCATTCAGGGTTCCTCGCAGCCGGTCACGATCACGGTGGTTCCGCAAACGCCGGCAGCCGCCTCGCCCGCGCTGGCGCCGCTGCTCGCTACCGATCTCACGCCGGGGATTTCACCTCAGGGCGCGGCTGCACCGGTCGTCCAGCAAGTGCTCGATTCCGATACCGTCGGTCAGATCATAACTCCCGCTGCCACGCCGGCGGATGCCGCCGCGCGCGCCGCTGTTTCCAGTGCGGCTCTCAATCTGCTGCAGGAGGCGCTGCAATCAGGACCGATTGTCACGGCAAACCTGTCGAGCTTCGTCGTCGAGAATAGCGCGATGCTCTCGCTCTTGCCTGTCGTCGCCGGCGCGCGCATCGCCCTGGCCGACGAGGGCGAATTCGCCCGCACCAACGTGCCGCCGCCACCGATATCAGGCGCTTTGCCCGCGGCACAGCCGGTGATGGCGGCAACGCTGGTCTCGAATTCGTCCACGGAGACCGCCATGCACCAGTTGATTGCCGATACCGACGGCGCGATCGCGCGCCAGACCTTGCTGCAGGTGGCCTCATTGCCGGGCCAGCCCGACATCGCCGTGAACCGTCTCGATCCGGTCGCGCCTCGCTGGAATTTCGAAATTCCGTTCGTAACCCCGCAAGGGACCGCGATGGCGCAGTTCGAGATTTCGCGCGACGGCGGCGGTAAGGAAGTCGGGGCGGCCAAGCGGGTGTGGCGGGCGCGGTTCTCGCTCGATGTCGAGCCCGCGGGCCCCGTTCACGCGCTGGTGTCCCTCAACGGCGACAAAACCTCGGTGCGGATGTGGGCGGAACGGCCCTCGACCGCGGCGCAGTTGCGCGCCGGCGCCACCCAACTGAGCCAGGCACTCAGCAGGGCCGAATTAAAGCCCGGCGACATCGTGATCCGCGACGGCGCGCCGGTGCAGACGGCCTCCGCGCCGGCCGGTCATTTCCTGGATCGCGCGCTATGAGCGGGGAGACCAGGAGCCAGTTCGCGGTCGCGCTGCATTACGACCGCACCGGCGCGCCGCGCGTCATCGCCAAGGGCAAGGGCTCTATCGGCGCCAAAATCATCGAGGTCGCGAAGGCCCATGACATCCCGATCGAGGAGAACGAGATTCTCGCGGGCGCGCTCTCCAATGTCGAACTCGGCGACGAGATTCCGGCCGAGCTTTACAAGGCGGTCGCCGAAGTGCTGATTTTCGTGCTGCGGCTGTCGGGACGAATCCGGTAGGCGCGGTGCTCTCTTTCGGCGGACCCGTAGCGAAGACCGGGCGAAGCCCTGGCGTAGACCCCGGCCATCCACGTCCTTCTTGCTCGGTCGCGGTCGAGACGTGGATGCCCGGAACAGGCCCGGACATGACGCCTTCATCGTCATCGTTTTACCATGATGTCACTGGCATCGTCGCCGCCACCTCCCGCCCACCATCGGATGCCGCCATGATTCATCGCCGCCACGCGCTCGGTCTTCTTGCCGCAGCCGGTCTGTTGCCCTCGCGGAGCTTCGCCAATGTCGCGCCCCAGCGCAGCGAGGTCCACGCCGAGCTGGCGAAGCATTTTACTGACATCGGTACGGTCGGCACCTTCGTCGGCTACAAGGTCGACGACTATCTCATCATCGCCACGACAAGAACCGCTCCGGCGAGCCGAAGCTGCCGGCCTCCACCTTCAAGATCCCGAATTCGGTGATCGCGCTGGAAACCGGTGTGGTCTCTGATCCCGACAAGGACGTATTCAAGTGGGACGGCGTGGTCCGCAGCATCGCGGCCTGGAACAAGGACCACACCATGCGCAGCGCGATCGCGGCTTCCGCGGTGCCGGTCTATCAGGAGATCGCCCGGCGTATCGGGCAAGAGCGGATGCAGAAATATGTCGACCTGTTCGAATACGGCAACCGCGACATCGGCGGTGGCATCGACCAGTTCTGGCTAACCGGGGATTTGCGCATCGATCCTGTGCAGCAGGTCGATTTCGTCGACCGGCTGCGGCGTGGCGTGCTGCCGGTCTCGAAGCGCAGCCAGGATCTGGCGCGCGATATCCTGCCCGTGACCAAGGTCGGTGACAGCCTCATCCGCGCCAAGAGCGGCCTGCTCGGCGCCGAAACCGGCAATCCGTCGCTCGGCTGGATGGTGGGCTGGGCCGAGAAGGGCAGCGAGAGATGCGTGTTTGCGCTCAACATGGATTGTGTCGAGCCAGCCCACATTCCCGCCCGCATGACGGTGACGCAGCAATGCCTCGTCGATATCGGCGCGATCTGACCGGCTGAGCTGCATCATCCGGCTGGTGCGGGGGCGGTCGCTGCCATAGCATCCCCGGCGTCTAAAAAGAATGCCAGGAGGAATGCCCGATGCCCGCGACCGGCAAGACGCCGCGTTTTCCGCAACTCACGATGGACCAGCTCGACGCCGCGCAAAAGCCGGTCGGCGAGCAGATCATGAAGGTTTCCAGCGTCGGCCTCGGTGGTCCCTACAATCCGATGATCCGCAGCCCGGTATTGAGCCAGCGGCTCTACGACCTGTTCTATTATCTGCGCTGGCAGACTTCGATACCGATGAGGCTCAACGAGTTCGCGATCCTGATCATCGGGCGGCAATGGCGCTCGCAGGTCGAATGGTTCGCGCATGCGCCGATCGCGGCGAAGGAGGGACTGCGGCCTGAGATCATCGCCGAATTGAAAGCAGGCAAGCGGCCGAGCGGCATGGCCGAGGACGAGGCGCTGGTCTACGACTTCGTCACCGAACTCACCACCACCAAAAAGGTCTCCGACGAAACCTTTGCGCGCGCCAAAAAACTGTTCAGCGATCAGCAGATCGTCGACCTGACGGCGGTCGCCGGCAATTACGTCATGGTGGGGATGCTGCTGGCAATGGCTGAGCAGAGCGTGCCGCCCGGCAAGGAGGAGCCGTTCAAGCAGGGGGAGGCGTGAGGCGCGCTTCCCTTCACCGCTCCCCTTGTGGGAGGTCGGCGCGCGGCGCCGGGTGAGGGGGTCGCGGCATCGCGGAGTCGTCGAACCAATTCCGCGATCGCGCGCTACTCCAGCTTGAACAGTCCTAACAGGAACTCGCTGACCGCCTTGCTCGCTTCGGCGGCGGTGGCGGGGTTGCCGCCGACATGGGGATTGAGCTCGATACAGGCGTCCTGGTAGCGGAACGGCGCCTGGGTGTCGGCGTTCATCAGCACGCCGCCTTCGCCCTCCCTAATGTGGCAGTGGCGCGCGGTTTGCGCATTGGCGGAAACCGCAATCGTCGAGCGGCCGAGCAGGCCGGCGTCGAAGCCGTGCTGCGAATCCGGATATTCCGTCAGCACCACGTCGCGTCCGGCCTCCTTCAGCCGCGCCACATAGGCCTTGCAGCTCGCGACCGGGTTGTAATCGTCGGGCGTGCCGTGAAAGATCCGGATCGGACGGGCGGCGACCTCGGTATCGGTCAAATAAGTAGTGGAGCAATCCGGATAAAAGGGAATATAGGCCGCGAATTGCAGGCCGGACTTGTTCCAGAGCTTGTTGAAGCGCTCGAGGCTCGCGTAGAGCGCGGCCTGTCCGCCGCGCGAAAATCCCATCAGCGCGATGCGCTCGGGGTCGACTCGCGGATGATGCCCGAGGATTTCCAGCGAGTGATAGATATCGACGATGAAATTGAGGCGGCCAAGCAGCGCCTGGTTCGGGCCAACCGCGGTCAGTCCACGGCCGGAAAAGCCGTCGATCACGAAGGTCGAAATCCCCATGGCGTTGAGGTGATGCACCCACGGCTCGGTGTTGGCGCTGATACCGCTCGAACCGTGCATCAGCACGACCACGGGAAGACGCCCCGAGCCCTGCGCAATGCGGAATTCGCCGGCCACCGTGACCGGCTTGCCGTTGGTGTCTCCGGTCAGGAATTGCTGGTCGGAGATCGTCAGTGAGGGGATCGCGTAAAGCTCGACCCTGGCGGCGGCGTCCTTCGGCATCGACTGCGCATGGGTCTCGATGCAGGCAAGAAGGATTCCGGTGCAGACGATCCAGGCGAGCCCCGCCGCGCGCATCCCCGTTTGCATGGTTTCCCCCATTGTCGTTCGCCTCGCGGGCGTTCAGCGTGACTTAGAACAAGCAGCGGACAGGCTGTCAATTCGCGATTGGCTTCACGTCCTTGCCGATCCGGCCGAGATGGGTGAAGCCGAATCCGGCGAAATATTTCAAGCCATAGCCGAGCGCGCGGTCGAAGCCGATATGGGCCATCCAGATCATCGCGATCGAGAGCACAAGCGGCAGGCCAAGGCCAAAACCGGCCGCCATCAGAATCACCGGCGCCAGATGACTGTGCGCGGCGTTGTAGACGATCGCGCCCACCTTCGGGCCGGCGAGATAACCGGCGAAGCTCAGGTCGGGCGCCAGGAACAAGACGACGAAAATCCACCACGACCCGCCCCAGACCGCGTAGAGCAGCGTCATTGCGGAGAACAGGGCGAGACCTTCCAGCCGGAGCAGGGTTCGCAATCCCCCGGTAACGGCGCCGGTGGGATCGGGCGCGGCGGTCGCGTTCATGATTGGCTTCCCCTGACGTCGCTGGCTGTGGACCCCCTTGTAGCGTCGGATTGAGCCGACCGCGATGACGCAAAGGCCGGTTTCCGCCCGGCAAGGGGGCGTGTTAGAACGTGGCTCATGTCAAGCCAATGACGGGCGGGAGCCAATGAAAGACATCCTGGACACCCTCGAGGAGCGGCGCGCCGGCGCGAAACTCGGCGGCGGCGAGAAGCGCATCGAGGCGCAGCATGCCCGCGGGAAATTGACCGCGCGCGAGCGCATCGAGCTTCTGCTCGACAAGGGCAGTTTCGAGGAATTCGACATGTTCGTCGAGCACCGCTCGACCGAATTCGGCATGGAGAAGACAAAAGTGCCGGGCGACGGCGTCGTCACCGGCTGGGGCACCGTCAACGGCCGCAAGATCTTTGTCTTTGCCAAGGATTTTACCGTGTTCGGCGGTTCGCTGTCGGAGACGCACGCGCAGAAGATCGTGAAAATCCAGGACATGGCGATGAAGGCGAGAGCGCCGATCATCGGGCTCTATGACGCCGGCGGCGCGCGCATCCAGGAAGGCGTCGCTGCACTCGCGGGCTATTCCTATGTGTTCCGCCGCAACGTCATGGCGTCTGGCGTGATCCCGCAGATCTCCGTGATCATGGGCCCCTGCGCCGGCGGGGACGTCTATTCGCCCGCGATGACCGATTTCATCTTCATGGTGAAGAACACGAGCTACATGTTCGTGACCGGCCCCGACGTGGTCAAGACCGTCACCAACGAGGTGGTGACCGCGGAAGAACTCGGCGGCGCGTCCGTGCACGCGACGCGCTCCTCGATCGCGGACGGCGCCTTCGAGAACGACGTCGAGGCGCTGTTGCAGATGCGCCGGTTGATCGATTTCCTGCCCGCCAACAACACCGACGGCGTGCCGGAATGGCCGAGCTTTGATGACATCGGCCGGGTCGACATGTCGCTCGACACGCTGATCCCCGACCATCCGAACAAACCCTACGACATGAAGGAGCTGATCCTGAAGGTCGTCGACGAGGGCGACTTCTTCGAGATTTCCGAGGCGTTCGCGAAAAACATCGTCACCGGTTTCGGCCGCATCGCCGGCCGCACCGTCGGCTTCGTCGCCAACCAGCCGATGGTGCTGGCGGGCGTGCTCGACTCGGATGCCTCACGCAAGGCCGCGCGTTTTGTCAGATTCTGCGACGCCTTCAATATCCCGATCGTGACGTTTGTGGACGTGCCCGGATTCCTGCCGGGCACCGCACAGGAATACGGCGGTCTCATAAAACATGGCGCGAAACTGCTGTTCGCCTATTCGCAATCCACGGTGCCGCTGGTGACCATCATCACGCGAAAAGCCTATGGTGGCGCGTTCGACGTGATGGCCTCAAAGGAAATCGGCGCCGACATGAACTACGCCTGGCCGACGGCGCAGATCGCCGTGATGGGCGCCAAGGGCGCGGTCGAGATCATCTTCCGCAGCGACATCGGCGACGCCGACAAGATCGCCGCCCGCACCAAGGAATACGAGGACCGTTTCCTGTCACCCTTCATCGCCGCCGAACGCGGCTATATCGACGACGTCATCATGCCGCATTCGACAAGGCGGCGGATCGCGCGGGCGCTGGCGATGCTGCGGGACAAGAAGGTGGAGATGCCTGCGAAGAAGCATGACAATTTGCCGTTGTAATGAGAGGTATTTCACGAAATCCCTATCATGGTTCGAAGTACGCTCCGTGCCTTCGGCCGTCCGTATTTGCCTTGATCGATCTTCTGGGATATTCCGCTCTTATTAATGAGGCGGAGAGAAGTGGTAGGCAGGAGGAGTTACTAAATTCTCTCTACGCCGCTCTTCTAGCAGGTCGGAATGGATTAGAAGGAAGGGGTACTGGCCTTCCTGAACTGAAGAAATATGGAAGTAAGGACTTGTATGTTCTCAAGGCATTTACGGATAATATTGTCATTGCTTGGCCGATAAGAAGTGACGCTGAGGTAGAATTAGGAGATGCAATTACAAAGCTGATATATTTTCAGTTCTCGATGAGTCTGAAAGGCTTCTTTGTTCGGGGAGCGATCGCGATCGGCAACGCTTATGTAGATGATATTGCTGTGTTTGGAGACGCTCTAAATGACGCCTATTTAGGAGAGTCGAAGTTTGCGAGGGATCCGAGAATAATACTCACCGAAAGCTCGGCGGCAGCCACCAAACGCCATCTTGACTATTACGCTAAGGCACGGCATTCGCCACAAGCGAGGTATCTACTGCAGGATTCAGATGGAAAGTGGTTTTTGAATTACCTTGAAGCTGTCATGATCGCTGTTAATGAGGCCGGCCCTTTCTACGCAGAGTTCATGCAACACAAGAGCGCGGTTGAGGTGAAGCTTCAGAGATATGCGAATGATCCTGTGATATTTGCCAAGTATGCTTGGATAGCAAACTATCACAATTTCTACTGCGATCTGCACGGGCACTTTTTCTCCGAAGAGCATCGGATTGACACGAACTTGTTCACTCCAAAGCCTTCTCCAATTGTCAATTAGCTCGTATGGCGTGGTTATGCCGCGTGAGGCTATATGGAGGTCGAGGGTAAAGTTGCGCCCATCCATACTTCGATTTACGTCGGCTTGCTTGCAATTTTGCGCCATTTACATCGCCCGCAAAGGGAGCCCGCGCCATGACCACTCTCTTCGCCTTTCTCCACCACCTCTGCGCCTTCACGCTGGTCGCTGCCGTCGCCATAGAGTTCGTGCTGATCCGCGGTGAGCTGACCCTATCCGCCGCGCGGCGGCTGCAGGTCACCGATCTCGTGCTCGGCGTCGCCGCCGGCGCGTTGCTTGTCATCGGGGTGTTGCGGGTGTTCTTTTTCGAAAAGGGGGCGGAGTATTATTTCCACAGCCACGCATTCCTGACGAAGTTCTTGCGCTTTATCATTGTCGGCCTGCGGTCGATCATTCCGACCATGGAATTCCTGTCATGGCGCAGGGCGATCAAGGCGGGGCAGGTGCCGGTGGTTGAGGCGAGGAAGCTGCGGCGGGTCAACATGGTGATTCACAGCGAGCTTGCCGCGATCGTCATCATCCTGCTGAGCGCGTCATTCGTCATTCCGGGGCGCGCGTAGCGCGAACCCGGAATCCCGCGGTTGGCTTGGGCTTAACAACATCGGGATTCCGGATTCGCCGCTGCGCGATGCCCCGGAATGACGGGGGAAGGAAACACGGAGGGAAATATCCATGCCGTCAGCCTATTTCGTCGTTCGCGCGACCGTCACCGATCCCGCCAAACGCAAATCATTCGACGAATGGTACAGCCGGGAGCATCTGCCCGACGCCGTGAAGACGTTCGGGGCTGTGAAGGCGTGGCGATTCTGGAGTCTCAGCGATCCCGCGCTGCATCAGGCGATGTATGAATTCGTGGATCAGGCCGCGCTCGATCGTGCCATGGGCAATGATGAACTGAAGCGGCTGGTCGCCGACTTCGACCGCGATTGGCCCGAGGTGACGCGCACACGTGACCTTATGGTGCTGGCGGAGGAGTTTGGGCCGACGTAGACGCCGACGCCTCACCTGAACACGGAATTCAGCGTCCATTCATCTCAGCGAATTCAAACTCTCCCGGCATCACACGCCCACAATCAGGGAGATGTCATGGAACGCCGCCATTTTCTGAAACTGGCCGTTGGTTTGGCCGGATTCGCCGCCGGCACGGCCGCGCTTGCGGCAGGCGCGAACGCCGCGCCGCTGGCGCCGCACCCGATCGCAGCCGGCGAAACCTCGCAGCCCGGGATTCCCGATGTGCAGCCCGCTGTAACCACTGAGGCGGAAGTCCTGCATCTCACGCCGGAGCAAGTACGCTCGGGCCATCACTGGCATCACCGCTGGCACCGCCATTGGCATCGGCACTGGCATCGCCGCCGCTGGCACCGGTGGCACCGCCACCACTGGCACCGCCACCACTGGCACCGCCGCCACTGGTAACGCGGTAGAGCTACCGCGATGTTCTGATCTCGGTCCAGATTTATGTCCGCCGCATCGCGGCAAATTCGAGAGGAAGGGAAGAGCCCATGAAAATGCTTGTTGCCTCAGCGTTTGCGATTTGTCTCGGCCTTGCGGCGATTTCCGCGTCGAAGGCGATGCCTCTGGCTCCGCTCGACCGGGCCGCGTCAAGCGACACCATCCGCGTGTTCGGCGGCTGCGGGCCCGGCGGACACCGCGGTCCCTATGGCGGATGCCGTCCTCTCTATAATTGTCCGCCCGGCTGGCATTCCGGGCCCTACGGCCGGCGCTGCTTCCGCAACTGGTAGGATTGGCGAGAGGGCAGGGACAACGCCCGTTGTCCCTGCCCTGGCGATCGAGAAATCATTTCATGAGGTGCGGCAGCATCGATACGTCGAATTTTTGGCGATCGCGCCGGCAGAGCCGGCTGCCGCGATTCTACCTGGCTGCTGTTGCGTAAGGTCTTTCCCCTTTGTTAACTCTCTCATCATTGGGGGCATGGCGTCGGCCATGTAGTTGCCCATCAACGCCTTGAATGCCGGCCGCTGGTCACCGGGCAGGGTCGCGGAAATCTTGTCGGTCATGTCGTTGAGGAGCGCCTGCGGCGGAACAACGCCCAAATAGTAATCCGCCTGCGCCGTCCGGTTCGCCGGTGTATCGTCCAATGCGAGCGCGGGAACGCAAGCCCACAAGGAGAAGGCCACGGCGACAACCAGGAATCTTGCGAATGGCTTCATGGCTATATCCGGAGCGCGCATTCTGGCCCTATTCTTCAGCGTTCCCGAACAGCGCCGCAAACCGCTTCTCGCCGTTGCGGCTGAAATTGATGACGCGGCTGCCCGGCGTGGCGTCACGCGCGGCCCATTTCAGTTCGGTGAAGCGGTTCATGATCGCCGCTCCCAGCGTGCCCGCGAGATGATGGCGCCGCTCGCTCCAGTCGAGGCAGGTCTTGCAGACCGGGCGGCGCGGATGGGCGAGTGTCTCCGCCTCGATCTGCAGGCTCTTCGCCAGGAATCGCTGGCCTTCGGCGGTGAGCTCCATCGCCTGCTTGCTCTGGCGGACCAATTTTTGCCGCTTCATGCTGTCGAGCATCTGCACGCCGAGATCGCCGGCGAGGTGGTCGTAGCAGACCCGCGCCCGCCTTAGCGCCGGATCCTTCGGCCCGGTGCGCACGCGCATATGGCCGGCGCGTGCGGCAAGGCTCTCGAGGCCTTCGAGCACGCCGGCGACGTCGGGTCCGGTGATGCGGTAATAGCGGTGGCGCCCCTGTTTCTCCTGCTCGACCAGGCCGCCGGCTTCCAGCTTGGAAAGGTGCGAACTCGCGGTCTGCGGCGTAATACCGGCCTGGTGCGCAAGCTCGCTTGCCGTCAGCGCACGCCCGGTCATCAGCGCGGTCAGCATATTGGCGCGGGCGGGATCTCCCACCAGCGAAGCGACCATCGCGATATCGGGACCGGCTTTCATAGTTCGACGTTAGCCGAAGCATCGCTGTCGGGCAAGAAGATATTGTCTGGGCTCGTCCTTGGCGCTTCCGACCCGTCATTGCGAGGAGCAAAGCGACGAAGCAATCCACCTTTCCACTTGCGGAAATATGGATTGCTTCGCTTCGCTCGCAATGACGGCAGTTGACCGAACGCCTCACCTTGGAGCTCCCCCATGGCCGTCACCCTCTTCATTCGCTACCAGATCGACCCTTCAAGCGCGCACTGTTCGAGGAATATGCCAGGAAATGGCTTGCGATCATTCCGAAAGCCGGCGGCGATCTCCAAGGCTACTGGATGCCGCATGAAGGCACCAACAACATCGCGTTTGCGCTGATTTCCTTCGAGAGCCTTGCAGCTTACGAGAATCATCGCGCCCAGCTTCGCGGCGATGCCGAAGGCATGGCCAATTTCAATTTCGCCGAGGAGCACAAATTCATCCTGGCGGAGGAGCGAACCTTCCTGCGGCGGGTGGTCGCCTGAGGCGCACTGGCGCCAGATGCCGCGCGTGGCTATGGTTCGCACCAACAGGAAACTCAGGGAGAACGATCATGCCGGTTTCAACCGCGGACAAGCGCGCCACCTTCCGCAAGCTGCACGAGCAGGGCTGCTTTCCAATACCCAACCCCTACGATGTCGGCAGCGCGAAAGCGTTGCAGCATCTCGGCTTCAAGGCGCTCGCCTCCACCAGCGCCGGTTTTGCCTGGACGATCGGCAAGGCCGACAATCGCATCACGCTCGAGGATGTGCTGACCCATCTCACGGCGATCTGCGCGGCCGTCGATCTGCCCGTCAACGCCGATTTCGAAGGCGGCTTTGCCCATAAGCCGGAGAAAGTCGGCGTCAATGTCGCGCTCGCCGCCAGGACGGGCATCGCCGGCCTGTCGATCGAGGATTCGACGGGCGATGCCGCCAAGCCGTTCTATGACCGCGAGTTTGCGATCGAGCGCATCAAGGCGGCGCGGGCGGCGATCGACGCCGACCACAGCGGCGTGCTGCTGACCGGACGCTGCGAAGGGTTTCTGGTTGGCCAGCCTGACCTCGATATGGTGATCGACCGGCTCAAGGCCTATTCGCAGGCCGGCGCCGATTGCCTGTATGCACCGGGCATCAAGACGAAGGAGCAGATTTCCGCTGTCGTGAAAGCGGTGCATCCAAAGCCGGTCAATCTCCTGATCGGCGCCTCCGGCCTTTCGGTCGCGCAGGCCGGAGAGCTCGGCGTTCGCCGCATCAGCGTCGGCGGCTCGCTGGCGCGTACCGCATGGGCTGGCTTCATGCGCGCGGCGCGCGAGATCGCAGACCAAGGCACCTTCACCGAACTCGGTAGTGGCTATTCCGGCGGTGAATTGAACAAAATGTTCGGCTGAGGGCTGGCGCAAAAGAATGAACGCAGTGAGATCGCCCTACTGCGTTCGAGTTTGGGAGTTCGGTCCTGAGCGTTACTTGCTCTGGCCTTTATCCAGCGGCGGGTTGGCCGTGGTGGTCGGGGTCTGCGGTTGCGTCGGCTGAGCCGGGGCCGCGCCCGTGGTCACGCCGGGAGCGCCATTCGGGTTAGCGCGCGGGGTCACGTCACGCATGCCCGGAGGGGCCGGAGGCGGTGACGCCGGGGCGTTTTGTGCCGTCGAAGTCGTACCGGCCTGATTGATAGTCGAGTGGTTCAAGCCGTAGAAGACCCCGCCGAGCACCACGGCGATGGCGACCGCAAATATCGCCACCTTGACGCCGCTGGCGGGACCCTCGGCGAGTTCGGGATCCATCTGCAATTGATTGTCGAGGCGAGCGGCATTGCGAAGTTGGTCGGTGGCGCGCTCGCCATGACGAGCATCCTCCGGAGTACGATAGGGATCGTCAGCAGGGTTGGAACGATAGGGATCGTTCGGATTGCGTTCGATGGCCATGATTGGGTTCCTCTATGAATTAACGGGAGGACAACCCCCAGGCAGCGACGCCGGTTCCTGATTCGCAACGAACTTTGTCTGTATAGTTTCGGGAACTCGCTATGGAACTGTCTCGTCATCCCAGGGCGATGCGAAAGGCATCGAACCGCAGATGTGCAATTGCACATCGGGGAATCTCGAGATTCTCAGGTGCGCAATCGCGCACCATAGTTCACGCTTCGCGTGCCCCGGAATGACGATTGCTCTCGCCTGTTCTACTTTCGCGCCTTTTTAACCTGCGACGCCGTCACCAGCGGCGCCGAATTGCCCCAGGAATTACGGATGTAGTTGGCGACGTCGGCGGCTTGCTGATCGGATAATTGCATGCCGTAAGCCGGCATCGATCCGGTGTTGGGGGCGCGCGCGGTCGTCACGGTGTGGGCGCCGTCGAGGACGATACGCAGCGTGCTCAGGGGATTTTCCGATTGCAGCAGCGCATTGCCGGGCAGCGGCGGATAGATCCGCGGCGCGCCCGAACCATCGGCTTCATGGCAGGCGATGCAGTTGTGGGCGTAGACCGCCTTGCCCTCGGCCAGGTCGGCGTCGGGCGGTGGGGAAGCCGCTGGCTCCGGCGCGCCGGCCGGCAGGTCCTTCAGGTAGACCGCGATCGCGCGGACATCGGCGTCGTTCATCTGCGAAGTCGAATTGACCACGACTTCGGCCATCGGACCGTCGGCATGGCTCCTGCCGTTGCGGCCGCTCGAAAGATACTCGATGACGTCGTCCTCGCTCCATGATTTCAATCCGCTGCGCGCGGCATTGTCGAGCCGGGGTGCATACCAGCCGTCGACCACGCCACCGCCGAAGGCGCGATTGCGCTTGTCGGCGCCGAAGATGTTCTTCGGCGTGTGGCATGCGCCGCAATGGGCTGCTCCCGTGACGAGATAGCCGCCGCGATTCCACTCCGCGCTTTTCTGCTGGTTCGGCTCGAAGATGCCGGGCCGGAAGAACAGGAAATTCCAGCCGCGCATCAGCACGCGATAGCTCAGCGGCCAGCGCAGTTCGGGCCGCGGCGGACGGTTCGTCACGGGTGTCAGCGTCGCCAGATAGGCGCGGATCGCCCCTATGTCCTGCCGTGTGAGCCTGGTGAAGTTCGGGTAGGGGAAGGCCGGGTAGTAGCGCGAGCCGTTGGGCGCCACGCCGTAACGCAGCGCGCGATGGAAATCTTCGTCACTCCAGTCGCCCAAGCCGGTATCGCGGTCCGGCGTCAGATTCGCCGAATAGATGCCGCCGAACGGGGTGTCGATGCGTTTGCCGCCGGCGAACGGCTTTGCGGGATCGGCGGTATGGCAACTCGCGCAGTCGCCGGCGATTGCGAGCGCCTTGCCACGAGCGATGGTGTCGGCCACAGGCTCGGTCTGCGCCCGGCCGGCGGTAGATGCGGTGCACAAAAGCACGCATGCGAGAATCACCCGATGGGCGCAATGTCGTCCCGGCACCGATTTATCTCCCTTGGGCGGCATTATAGCGCGAAATCATCGCGGGTGGGTGGGAGCCGCTCGTTTCGCAAGAGAGGCGCCGAACGACACAATACGAAAAGCGGGCTGGCATATTCCGGCATGAAATTGCGATCTTGCAAACGGGTGACTGCGTTGCCGAGATTTGGGGTGCGCGCCTCGCGAAAATCGACATAGACTGCCGCGACTTCGCAATTGGAACAGCGGTTTTACGGCCTTGTTCTAACGGGTTGAATGGCTAGGTAAAAAGCAGCCGCAGCCGATCGCCTGTCAAGGGCGGCAAGAGGGTGGAATGGGATTAAACCAGGGTCCGATCAGTCTCGACCAGAAATACACGCAGGGGTCAGGCCATGTCTTCCTGACGGGGATCCAGGCACTGGTCCGCCTGCCGATGGCGCAAATCCGGCGCGACCGCGCCAGCGGCCTCAATACCGCGGGGTTCGTCACGGGCTATCGCGGATCGCCGCTCGGCGGCTACGACCAACAACTGTTCGCCGCGCGAAAACATCTCGACGAATACAACATCAAATTCCAGCCCGGCGTGAACGAGGACCTGGCGGCGACCGCGATCTGGGGCTCGCAGCAGCTTAACCTCTCGCCCGGCGCGCGGCACGATGGCGTGGTCGGTATCTGGTACGGCAAGGGCCCCGGCGTCGACCGCTGCGGCGACGTCTTCCGCCACGGCAATGCCGCGGGCTCGGCGAAAAACGGCGGCGTGCTGTGCCTGGCCGGCGACGACCACGGCGCAAAATCTTCCACCGTCCCGCATCAGTCCGACCACGCCTTCATCTCCGCGCTGATGCCTTATCTTTATCCCTCCAGCATCCACGAGATGATCGAGATGGGCTTGCTGGGGATCGCGATGTCGCGTTATTCCGGCTGCTGGGTCGGCATGAAGGTGATCACCGAGACCGTGGAGACCACGGCCGAGATCGACCTCTCCGACGAGATGAAGCCGTTCATCATTCCCGGTGATTTCGAGATGCCGGCCGGTGGGCTCAATCTGCGCTGGCCCGATGACCGTTTCGACCAGGACCGGCGCTTGCAGGATTACAAGGGATTCGCCGCGATCGCCTTTGCCCGCGCCAACAAGGTCAACCGCATCACCATGGATTCGCCGAATGCGCGCTTCGGCATCATGGCCTCCGGCAAGAGTTATGAGGATATCCGCCAGGCGCTGCGCGAACTCGGCGTCACGCCGGAGGTTGCCGCCAAGATCGGCTTGCGGCTCTACAAGATCGGCATGCCCTGGCCGCTGGAGCCGCAGGGCGTGCGCGAATTCGCGGTTGGACTCGAGGAAATCCTCATCATCGAGGAACGCCGCGAGATCGTCGAGAATCAAGTGAAGCAGGAATTGTTCAACTGGCGCGACGACGTCCGTCCGCGCATCGTCGGCAAGATGGACGATCACGACAAGCGCTTCCTGCCCTTCGCCGACGAGCTCAGCGTCGCCTCGCTCGCGAGTTCGCTGACCGAGCGGTTGCTGCGATTGAATCTCAATCCCGAAATCGCCACGATGCTGCGCGCGAAAGCCGACTGGTTCAACGGCCGTCAGGCCACCCAAATGCAGGCGGTGGCGCCGATCACCCGCACGCCCTATTTCTGCTCGGGCTGCCCGCACAACACTTCGACCAAGGTGCCCGAGGGCAGCCGCGCCTTTGCCGGCATCGGCTGCCACTTCATGGCGCTGTGGATGGACCGCAACACCGAGACGTTTACCCATATGGGCGGCGAGGGCGTGCCATGGGTGGGTGTCGCGCCCTTCACCAATGAAGAGCATGTGTTCGCCAATCTCGGCGACGGCACCTACTTCCACTCCGGCAGCCTCGCGATCCGCCAGGCGATCGCCTCGAAGGCCAACATCACCTACAAGATCCTCTATAACGATGCGACCGCGATGACCGGCGGCCAGCATGTCGACGGCGAATTGTCGCCGCAGCAGATCACCTTCCAGCTTCATTCCGAAGGCATCCGCGACATCTATTTGGTGTCGGAAAACCCGGACGCCTATCCGGCCTCCGAAATCGCGCCGGGCACCAAGACCGCGCATCGCGATGAACTCGACGCCGTCATGAAAACGCTGCGCCAGGTCAAGGGCGCCTCGGCAATCGTGTTCGTGCAGACCTGTGCCGCCGAAAAGCGCCGCCGCCGCAAGCGTGGCACGCTGGAGGATCCGGCGCGCCGCGTCTTGATCAATCCCGCCGTCTGCGAAGGCTGCGGCGATTGCTCGGTGCAGTCGAATTGCATCTCGGTCGAGCCGCTGGAGACCGAGATGGGGCGCAAACGCGCCATCAACCAGTCGACCTGCAACAAGGACTATTCCTGCCTGAAGGGATTTTGTCCGTCCTTCGTCACCATCGACGGCGGCAGCTTGCGCAAGCGCGCCCCGGCCGGCGTCGGCGAGATCGGCGAACTGCCGGAGCCCGTCGCGAAACCCTCGCTCGATCGGCCCTACAACATCGCCGTCGGCGGCGTCGGCGGCACCGGCGTCTTGACCATCGGCGCGCTGCTCGGCATGGCCGCCCATATCGAGGGCAAGGCCAGCATGATCCTCGATATGTCGGGGTTGGCGCAAAAGGGCGGCGCGGTGCTGAGCCATGTGCGGCTGTCCGAGCACACCGCCGACGTCACCTGTTCGCGCATCGTTACCGGCACCGCCGATCTCGTGATTGCGGCGGACGAAGTCGTGGCGGTCGCAAAAGACACCATCACACTCTGCGAATCCGGCCGCACCTATGGCGTGATTAACACCCATCTCATTCCGATCGCGGATTTCATCATGAACCGCGATTTCAATTTCCAGAGCCGCAAGGTCAACGGCGTGCTGGAGACCGCGCTGCGCAAGGATTCTTCGTTCTTCGATTTCACCAAGCCGGCCGAAACCCTGCTCGGCGATTCCATCGCCACCAACATGATGATGCTGGGCTTTGCCTATCAGAAGGGATTGCTGCCGCTGTCGGCCGCCGCGATCGAGCAGGCGATCGAGGTCAACGGCGTCGCCGTCAAGATGAATACGCAGGCTTTCCGTCTGGGGCGTCTCGCCGCCGCCGAGCCCGCGCGCATTGCGACGATGATGAAGGGCCACGACGAGGCGGCCGCGCCGAAGACGCTGGACGAGATGTCGCTCGACGAGATCATCGCCCACCGCAGCCGCCTGCTCACCGACTACCAGGACGAAAAGCTCGCCGCGCGCTACCAGGCGCTGGTGAAGCAGGTGCGCGATGCCGCGCTCAATGGCGGCTTCGGCGAGGAGTTGCCGCGGGCGGTCGCGATCAACTATGCGAAGCTGCTGGCCTACAAGGATGAATACGAAGTGGCGCGGCTCTATACCGACGGCCGTTTCGAACAGCAGCTCCGCGACCAGTTCGACGGCGACTTCAAGATCAGTTTCAACCTCGCGCCGCCGTTATTGGGCGGCCGCAAGGATGCCCAGGGCCGTCCGCTCAAGCGCGCCTTCGGGGCGTGGATGATGCCGGTGTTCCGGCTGCTCGCCAAAATGCGTCATTTGCGCGGGACGCAGTTCGATATTTTCGGCCAGAGCAAAGACCGCAAGCTGGAGCGAAATCTGATCAACGGTTACGAAAAGGATGTCGCTCACGTGCTCGGCGTGCTGTCGCCGCTGACACTGGACACCGCGATCGAAATCCTGTCGCTGCCGGATCGTATCCGCGGCTACGGGCCGGTCAAGGAGAAGGCGGTGCGGGACGCCGAGGCCCGCTACGCGCAGCTCGCCCTCGATCTCAGCAACCCGCCGCCCGCGCCGAGGCAAATCGCGGCGGAGTAAAATCTCCCGGACGTCATCCTGAGGTGCGAGCCCGACGGCGCGCGAGCGCTGTCGGTCTTGGCGAGCCTCGAAGGATGACTGGCGGCGGTGCCAGACCCCATCCTTCGAGGCGCGCAAGGGCGCGCACCTCAGGATGACGGCGGGGCCACGTCTCGCCCCACGGAATATTTCACCGCTTGCCAAGCCTGCCCCGAAAGGCGAGAAAACTGCTTGCGAACAAGAAACGCCAGCGGAGAACGATTTGACCATCAAGGGCAAGGCCTACCTCGCCGGGATTTATGAGCATCCGACCCGGCATGCACCCGATAAATCCACCGCACAACTCCATGCCGAAGTCGCCAAGGGCGCGCTGGAAGACGCCGGGCTCTCGAAAGCCGATGTCGACGGCTATTTCTGCGCCGGCGATGCGCCGGGCGGGGCGATGGCGATGGTCGATTACCTCGGCCTGAAAGTCCGGCATTTCGATTCCACCGACACCGGCGGCTGCTCCTATCTGGTCCATCTTGGCCATGCCGCCGAGGCGATCGCGGCCGGGAAATGCTCGATCGCGCTGATCACGCTCGCCGGCAAGCCGCGCACCGGCGCGATGCCGCCGCGCTCAACCGGCGCCGAGGTCGATTTCGAGGCTGCCTATGGCGCCACCACCCATAACATTTACGGCATGTGCGCCATGCGCCACATGCATGAGTTCGGCACCACCAGCGAGCAACTCGCCTGGATCAAGGTCGCCGCTTCCCATCATGCGCAGCATAATCCGCATGCGATGCTGAAAGAGGTGGTCACTGTCGAGGACGTGCTGAACTCGCCGATGATCGCAGATCCATTGCACCGGATGGATTGCTGCGTCGTCACCGACGGCGGCGGCGCGCTGATCGTTACCACGGAAGCGATCGCCAAGAGCCTGAAGAAGCCCTTGGTGCGAATGATCGGCCACGGCGAGGCCATGAAGGGCCCGCGCGGCGGCAAGGATCTCAATCTGACCTATTCGGCCGGCGTCTGGTCGGGGCCCAAGGCGTTCGAAGAAGCGGGCGTGACGCCGAAGGACATCAAATACGCCTCGATCTACGACAGTTTCACCATCACGGTGCTGATGCAACTCGAGGACCTCGGCTTCTGCAAGAAGGGCGAGGGCGGCAAGTTCGTCGCCGACGGCAATCTGATTTCCGGCACCGGCAAATTGCCGTTCAACACCGACGGCGGCGGGCTCTGCAGCAATCATCCCGTCAACCGCGGCGGCATGACCAAGATCATCGAGGCGGTGCGGCAGTTGCGCGGGCAGGCGCATCCGAAGGTGCAGGTGCCGAACTGCGATCTCGCGATCGCGCACGGCACCGGCGGTCTGCTTGGCGTCCGCCATGCCGCATCGACCTGCATCCTGGAGCGCGTGTGATGGACTCGAAAGTGAAATACCCGACGCCGCAGGGCAATCCCGAGACCAGACATTTCTGGGAGCAGACGCCTTCGGGCAAACTGCTGTTCAAGCGCTGCACCGCCTGCGGTGAGCCGCATTATTTCCCGCGCTCGATCTGCCCGTTTTGCTTCTCCGACAAGACGGTGTGGGAAGAAAGCTCGGGCGAGGGCGAGATCTACAGTTTCAGCCTGATGCGCAAATCGGCGAACGGGCCTTACGCGATCGGCTATGTTACGCTGAAGGAAGGCCCGTCGCTGCTGACCAATTTCGTCGATTGCGACATGGCCAAATTGAAGATCGGCCAGAAGGTCAAGGTGGTGTTCAAGCCCACCGACGGCCCGCCACTGCCGTTCTTCACGCCGATCTGAAGTACCTTCTCCCCCTGTGGGAGAAGGTGGCGCGAAGCGCCGGATGAGGGGTTCTGTCCGCGGACGGATATCTGTCCGTGGAGCCAACCCCTCACCCAAACGAGATGGTGGTTGGCGCCTGCGTTGCCTTCTCCCACAGGGGGAGAGGGCGCAGCAACGGGCGCCGGCGAGAAAATGGGGAGAGGCCTCGCGATGCCGATCAAGTACGACGAGCTGATGGCGCTAAAAAACCTCGGGCAGAAATATGCCTATGGCGATCGCGAGGTGATGCTGTACGCCTGTGGCATCGGCATGGGCGCCGATCCCATGGACGAGCAGGAGCTCGCTTTCGTCAACGAAGCGGTGGCCACGCCGCGCGCGCTGAAGGTGGTGCCGACCTTTGCTTCCGTCGCGGCCTGGGGGGCGGGGCCGGGCGAGATGAACCTCAACCGCGTGATGGTCGTCGATGGCGAGCGCGACATTACCTTTCACCGGCCGCTCGCGACGTCGGCTCACATCACCGCCGATTCCACCGTGCTCGATGTCTTCGACAAGGGCAAGGACAAGGGCGCGGTGATCCGGCACAAGACCGTGCTGAAGAACGAGGCTGGCGCGGAACTGACGACGCTGGTGGCCTCGCGCTTTGCGCGCGGCGACGGCGGGTTCGGCGGGCCGTCGGAAGGCCAGCCCGAACCGCACAAGGTGCCGAGCCGCAGCCCTGACAAATCGATCGATATTTCGACGCGGCCGGATCAGGCGCTGGTCTATCGGCTCTGCGGCGACCGCAACCCGCTGCACTCCGATCCCGGCTTCGCCAAGCGCGCCGGATTTGCAAAACCGATCCTGCACGGCATGTGCACTTATGGCATCACCTGCCGCGGCATCCTGCAAACCTATGCCGACTACGATCCCACGGCGTTCAGGCAGCATGTCGCGCGCTTTTCCTCGCCGGTCTATCCCGGCGAGACCGTGACGATGGATCTGTGGAAGGACGGCCATGTGATTTCGTTCGAGGCCAAGGTGAAGGCGCGCAACGTCGCGGTGATCAAGAGCGGCAAGACGGTGCTGGGATAATTTGCTGTCATTCCGGGATGGTCCGAAGGACCAGACCCGGAATCTCGAGATTCCGGGTTCGCGCTCGCGCGCGCCCCGGAATGACAGTAACTACCAACAGGGAGACAACACCATGGGTTTACTCGACGGCAAGGTGGCGCTGATCACGGGGGCGGGCGGCGGGCTCGGCGAGGCCTACGCCAAATTGTTCGTGCGCGAGGGCGCGGCGGTCGTGGTCAACGATCTCGGCGGGCCGCGCGACGGGAGCGGCGGCGACAAGTCGATGGCGCAGAAGGTGGCTGATGCCATCAAGGCCGAGGGCGGCCGGGCGGTTGCCAACGGCGCCGATATCTCGACCATGGCCGGCGGGCAATCGGTATTCGATGATGCGATCAAGCATTTCGGCCGCGCCGACATCCTCGTCAACAATGCCGGCATCCTGCTCGACCAGACCTTTGCGAAGGCGACCGAAGCCGCCTGGGACAAGGTGCTGAAAGTGCATCTGAAGGGTACCTTCTGCGTCAGCCAGCCAGTGTTCCGCTGGATGCGCGAGAATGGCGGCGGCGTCATCGTCAATACGTCGTCGACATCAGGCCTGATCGGCAATTTCGGCCAGACCAATTACGGCGCCGCCAAGGGCGGCATCTGGGGCCTTTCCAACGTGCTGGCGATCGAGGGCCGCAAATACAACATCCGGGTCTGGACGCTGGCGCCGGGCGCGCTGACCCGCATGACCTCGGACCTGCCGCGCTACAAGGAAAACCCCGGCGCCGCCTTGCCGCCGGACGGAATCGCCCCTGCCGTGCTATACATGGTCAGCGAATTGTCGGGCGACCAGACCGGCAAGGTGCTCGGCGTCTCCGGCCCCCGTGGCGTGCGCGAGATGCGGATGATGGAAATGGAAGGCTGGACACCGCCTTTCACGGGATGGAAGGCCGAGGATATCGTTACCCACGCGAGCGAAATCTTCTTCTCCGAGGACGAGATCAAGAAATCGGCGCGGAGATTTAAGTAGTCTGTCATTCCGGGGCGGCTCGCAGAGCCGAACCCGGAATCTCGAGATTCCCCGATGTGCAATTGCACATCTGCGGTTCGATGCTTCGCATCGCCCCGGAATGACGAAAAAAAGGATACACACATGACCAAACTCACCGCAAAAGCCGCCGGCACCTTCGCCATCGCGCCGACCCCGTTCCATGACGACGGCCGCATCGACGAGAAATCGATCGACCGGCTGACGGATTTCTACGCCGAGGTCGGCTGCGAGGGCGTCACTGTGCTCGGCATTCTCGGCGAGGCGCCAAAACTCGATGCCGCCGAGGCCGAGCAGGTGGCGGTCCGCTTCGTCAAGCGCGCCAAAAACATGCAGATCATCGTTGGCGTCTCCGCGCCCGGCTTTGCGGCGATGCGCTCGCTGGCAAAAGCCACGATGGATGCGGGTGCGGCCGGCGTCATGATCGCGCCGCCGTCAAATCTGCGCACCGACGACCAGATCACGGGCTATTTCAAGCAGGCGCAGGAGGCGATCGGCGACATTCCCTGGGTGCTGCAGGACTACCCGCTGACCTTGTCGGTCGTGTTCACGCCGGCGGTGATCCGCAAGATCGTGATGGACAGCCCGTCCTGCGTGATGCTCAAGCACGAGGATTGGCCGGGTCTGGACAAGATTTCCGCGCTGCGCGCCTTCCAGAAGGACGGCTCGCTGCGGCCGCTGTCGATCCTGACCGGCAATGGCGGCTTGTTCCTCGATTTCGAGATGGAGCGCGGCGCCGACGGCGCGATGACCGGCTACGCCTTCCCGGAATTGCTGATCGATGTGGTGAAACTTTCGAAAGAGGGCCGCCGCGACGCCGCGCACGATCTGTTCGACGCGCATCTGCCGCTGATCCGCTATGAGCAGCAGCCCGGCGCAGGCCTCTCGGTGCGCAAATATGTGCTGCACAAGCGCGGCGTCATTGCTTCCAGTGCGCAGCGCAAGCCGGGTGCGGCCATTACGGCCGCCGCCAGGGCCGAAGTCGACTACCTGCTGTCGCGCGTGGCGCGGTTCGACAAGCGCGCCAATCTGCAACCGCAATCCAGCGCGGCGGAGTAAGGGTTTCGCCGTCATTGCGAGCGAAGCGAAGCAATCCATTGCGCAATTGAAAAAAGGTCTGGATTGCTTCATCGCTTCGCGCCTCGCAATGACGATGCTTTTGAGCCGACCGCGGCTGACGAAAGACAGGAAAACATTGCATGCCAGCCGAAATCGTCCAGCCGCGTCCCGCCTCGACCATCCTGCTGCTCCGCGACGCCGCCTCGACCAGAGGCGAAATCGAGGTCTTCATGATGGTTCGCCATCATCAGATCGAATTCAATTCCGGCGCGCTGGTGTTTCCCGGCGGCAGCCTCGACCGTGGCGACGGCGAGATCGCGGCCAATCCCGCGCTTTGGTCCGGCGGCGAGGGACTCGATGAAGCAACGCTCGGCTTCCGGATCGCCGCGATCCGCGAAACTTTCGAGGAAAGCGGCATCCTGCTGGCGCGTCCGCAGGGATCAAAGGCGCTGGTCGACGCGAAGCGGGCAGGCGAGATCGCGGCGGCGCATCGCGACGATCTCTCCGAGCGCAAGATCACCTTCAAGAAGGTGCTGACCGATAACGCAATGCTGTTGGCGCTGGGTGAACTCGTGCCCTACGCGCACTGGATCACGCCCGAAGGCATGCCGAAACGCTACGACACCTGGTTTTTCCTGGCAGCAGCCCCGCCGGAGCAGGCGGGCGCGCACGACGGCAAGGAATCCACCGATTCGATCTGGGTGTCCCCGCGCGAGGCGCTCGAGGGCGGCGACAATGGCCGGTTCAAGCTACCGTTTCCGACCACGCGAAACCTGATCCGGCTTGGCAAGCAGACAAACGTCAAGACCGCCCTCGACGACGCCAGGGGCCGGAAGATCGTCAGCGTGATGCCTGTCATGACGAGACTGAATGGTGGCCGCCAGCTGAGGATTCCGCTCGAAGCGGGCTACGACGGCGAGGTGTTCGAAGTCGGCGCGCTGGGGTAGGGCCGTAGACACTGCCAAAGCTATTATGCCCGGGACAAGCTCGGCCATGACAAAGCTTCTCAGAAATACGGAAAAAAGTTTCCGATTTTCAAAAGTTATGCTTGCGCCCCACCCAAATCACCTCTATAAGCCCGCCGTCCCGTCCCACTGAAAGGGGCGTTTCGCGATCGTCATGGACGCGGGGCGGGATGCAATGGACGCGGATGCGCTCTTGACGAATGGCGCGGAGGCGGACGGCAAAGTCGTGTGGTTCTGGCACCCCGACGCTGGTGTCAAGTCTGCGTTGACGCAAGCGCAGGCGACGGTGGCCAAAAAGCCCGGCGCACCGGGAAGAGCACGAAGCAGCCGTAACACCATTGCGCAGGGAAGGCCGGTTGTTTTCCGGTGAACCTGTGGTGACTACGCTCGTGTGCTTTCTCACATTCGCACGCGAGGCTGCGGGTGCATCGAGCGCCCGGTCTTCCCTGCGCCCTTTTTTCGGAGAGGGCGGAACGAAACAGCAAAACTCGTGCTAAAAGCATGCGGCGAGATCGCGGAATCATGTCTCACCGTCATTGCGAGGAGCACTCGAGTCCGCCGAAGCCCGCCTTCGGGCGAAGGCGGATGCGACGAAGCAAGCCACCTTTCCGCTTGCTGCGCCATGGATTGCTTCGCTCCGCTCGCAATGACGGTTTGGCGAGCTTGCCCATCGCCAGCATAAGCGGCATTCTGTCCGCAAATCGGGACGCTTTCAAAAGCGCCGCAAAATACAGGGCAGGGGAACACACATGAAGCTATCGCGGATCGGCGGCATCGGGGTTCTCTGGCTTGCCCTTTTTGCAGTCTCCGGCGCGTCATCCGCGCAGGAGGACTTTCCCAATCATCCCGTGCGCATCATCATTCCCTATTCGGCCGGCAGCGTCGCCGACGTGTTCGGACGGATCGTCGCCCAGAACATGGCGGCGCAGTGGAACGGCTCGATCATCAACGAGATCAAGTCCGGCGCCAGTGGCTCGATCGCCGCAGAGGAAGTCGCCCGCGCTGCGCCCGACGGCTACACCTGGCTGCTGGTGACGGCCTACTTCACCACCGGCCCCTCGCTCTTCAAGGACCTGCGCTGGGATCCGCAGCGTGATTTCATCCCCATCGGGCAGATCTGCCGGGCGCCGAATTTCTTTGTCGTGCCCACCACGGTCCCGGTAAAGAATGTGGCCGAATATGTCGCCCTGGCGAAGTCGGAACCGGGCAAGCTGACCTATGGCCACCCCGGCAAGGGCTCGACCGGCCATCTCGGCTTCGAGCTGTTCAAGCGATTGGCCGGCATCGATGTCACCGCCGTCGGCTATCGCGGCTATCCGCAGATGCTCCCCGATATCGCCTCGGGCCTGATTGCCTCGACCTTCCTGTCCGCCAACCAGGCGCTGGCGCAAGTGCAGAGCGGAGGGATCCGGATCATCGGCGCCATCAGCGACGGTCGCTCGAAGTACTTCCCGGACGCGCCGACGCTGGCCGAGCAGGGCTATGCCGAGGCGCAGGTGACGCCGTGGTTCGGCATTGTGGTGCCCAAAAATACGCCGGAGCCGATCGTGAGCCGCATCAGCAAGGCGCTGGAGACGGCGCTGGCGACAGCGGACGTGAAGGAAAAACTCGATATCGCCGGCTGCGAGCCGAAAAGCGCGCCGCGCGGGCAGTTCGCCGATATCATCAAGTCGGACATCGCGCTGTGGGCCAAGGTCGTCAAAGACGCCGGCATCACCGCGGATTGAGGGTTTACGGCCGCAATCGGAGCCATGGCGCGCCTGGGCCGGCTGGTTCCCCTTGGGACCGATTCCAAGGTATAAACAAGGACTGTCTGGAGCCGGTCACGACACCCATGCCCCTTGCCGCCATCGTCCGACGGATACGATCGTTTACGCTTTCGATCGGGCAGTTGACCTTTGGCAGCTTCATCCTGCTGCTGGCGATGATCGCGATGACGAGCATCGGAAGCGTAATCTCGATCCGTCATATCGGCGCGACCTTCGCCGAATTGCAGCGCCTGGAGAGCCTTGGCGACGTCGCCGAGGAAATCGACCGGCGCGTCAATGAACTCAGGCTCGCCGCACGCGACTTCGTCACCGACCAGGGCGCGCGGCCCGATCGGGTCGGGGAGGCGGCGGCCGCTTTGAATGCACTTTTGAAGAAGACCCGGCTTGAGCTTGCGCCCGAGCAGCAGGACATGATCGACGGCGTTACGCAGCGGCTCGTCAACTATAGCGACGGCATCGCACGGGTCTCCGCGCTGATCGCGCGCCGCGCCGAACTGGTGGCGGCGTTACCGCCGGTGCGCGAGCGGTTCGAGCAGGCGGTCGCAGGCGTGCCCGATCGGGCCACCGCGCGAAACCTGTTCCGCGCCCAGAACCAGATCGCTTCGGCGCTATTGGCGCACGATCCGGCTTCCGCCCAGCAATCGGCGCAAGCCATGCGGGCAGTCCAGATCGACGACCCTGCGCTCCGCGCGGCGGCCGACGCTTATGCCGACGCGATCATTGCGATCGCGGGAACCGAGGCGCAGATCGCCCAATTGGACAAGGAGGTGCTCGGCATCGAAGGCCGCCAGATCGGCCGCGTTACCGATCTGTTGCGCGACATCAGCGCCAGCAGGGGCCGCGTGCTGTCCAATAATTTCGCCAGGACCCTTGCCCGCGACAAATGGCAAAGCATCATCCTGGGGCTCGCCGGCGTCCTGATCGGACTTGCCGCCGCACTGTTCGTGACGCGACAGACCGTTGGTCCGCTCAAGGCGATTGCAGGCGCCATCCGCTCGCTCGCCGGCGGCGAACAGCATACTTCCATCCCGGCCACCGAGGTGAACAACGAGATCGGTGACATCGCCCGCGCCGCGGAAGTTTTCCGCCGCACCCTCGTCGACGCCGACGCCGCGCGGGAGGCCGCCGTTCACGCGCTCGCCGAGCAGCGGCTCGCCGAGGAAAGCTATCGCAAGCTGTTCGAAACCTCGGTCGATGGAATTTATGTGACGACGCCGGGCGGCGCGCTGTTGAACGCCAATCCGGCGCTGGCGCGGATGATGGGATACGACACGCCGCAGGAGCTGATCCGCAGCATCGGCGATGTCACCGAGACCGTCTATCTGGATCCGCAGGCGCGCGCGGAATTCCGGCGCCTAATGCAGCGCGACGGCGTGGTGCGCGATTTCGAATACCAGGTGCGCCAGCGCGGCGGGGCGGTGCTTTGGCTCTCCGACAGCGCCACCGTCGTGCGCGACGAACGCGGCGAGATCGTCCGCTATGAAGGCACGGTGCGCGACATCACCGACCAGAGACGCGCCGAGGACGCGATCGTCGAGGGCCGCCGGCTGCTGCAGCAGGTGATCGACACCGTGCCCGCCGTCATCAACGTCAAGGACAAGCAGCTCCGTTACATCCTGATGAACCGCTACATGGCCGGCATCTTCGGCATCGAGCCCACCGATGCCATCGGCCGCACCACCACCGACCTGATGTCGCGTTATGGCGCGCAGAAGACCGACGAGAACGACAAGCGGGTGCTGGCGGCGGGCAGGGAGCTCGGCTTCTACGAGGAGGAATATCTGGATTCTTCCGGCAATTTGCGGCAATGGCTGGTGAACAAGCTGCCGCTGCTCGATGCCGGCGGCGAGATCGAATACATCGTCACCGTCGCGCTCGACATCGGTGAACGCAAGCGCGGCGAACTGGAGATGCGCAAGGCCAAGGATGCCGCGGAGGCGGCGTTGCGCAATCTGCGGGAAACCCAGCAATCCCTGATCGAGGCAGAAAAGCTCGCGGCGCTCGGGAGACTGGTGGCGGGAGTAGCCCACGAGGTCAATAATCCCGTCGGCATCAGCCTGACGGTAGCCTCGGCGCTGGAGCGCAAGACCGCCTTGTTTGCCGCCGAGTTCGAGAGCGGCAGCCTCAAGCGCTCGACGCTGCATGATTTTCTGGAAACCAGCCGCGACGCGTCCTCGCAGCTCGTGGCCAATCTCAACCGCGCGGCCGAACTGATCACCTCGTTCAAGCAGGTCGCCGCCGACCGCAATTATTCCGATCAGCGCAGCTTCGATCTTGGCGATCTCACCGAGCAGGTGGTGATGAGCCTGCGGCCGGGCCTGCGCAAACACAATCTGGCGCTGACCGTGGACTGCCAGCCCAACCTCACCATGAACTCCTATCCCGGGCCCTACGGACAGGTGCTCACCAACCTGTTTCTCAACGCAGTGGCGCACGCCTTTCCCGACGGCAAGTCCGGCGAGGTCGACATCAAGGTGCGCGAGTTCGGCAAGGACAGTGTCGAGATATTGTTCTCCGACAATGGCTGCGGCATGAGCCTGGACGTCCGGCGCCGCGCTTTCGACCCGTTCTTCACCACTCGCCGCGACCAGGGCGGTACCGGGCTCGGCCTGCACATCGTCTATTCGATCGTGACCGACCGGCTCGGTGGCCGGCTCGACCTCGATTCAGAGCCGGGCGGCGGCACGCGGATTCAGATCATCCTGCCCCGGGTGGCGCCGCTGGAGCAGGCGGCGGAGTAGGAGCCGGTGGAGCTAATCGGTATCCGCAAGCTTGCGCAGCGTCGCCGAAAAAATCTGGCTCGCCTTGCCTACCAGCGCTGTGCCGCTCATGACGGCGGCGTTATCGGTGAAGGTGCCGGAGACGCCGATGCCGACCGGGCTCGGGCCGCCGAACAGCGGATTGGCGTCAAGGCTGGAGGTATGGCGCTGCACCAGCACCTCGCCCTTGAAGGTATCGCCCTTGGTAGTATAGCTGCCGGTATAGAACAGATAGGCGTCGCCGCCGAGGATCTTGCCCTCGCGGAACATGATGACGCCGCTGCCCTTGCCTACACGCCCATCCTGCAGGCTGACATGGATCGAATACAGACCGTTTTTCATGATCCTGCCGATTTCGACACCCGTCCCCGTGGAGCCGATGCCTTGTTATGCCAAAGCCTGCCCCATAGCGTCAACGCGGCAGGTTGGCCGTCGACCTCCGCCGGTCCGCCAGGCGCGGGCGATGCATGGCACCGAGATGCATGACACCGATATGACAGCGGCCAAGGTGGGCGGAAAGTGGGCATCGACCGGTTGGCTGGCCGGCCAGGCTACCAGCCGACGGGCGTCAGGCGTATTTCTTGTCGCGCTCCAGAAGCTCGACCGAGATGCCCTGCGGCCCGCGGATGAAGCAGATCCGCACGCCGGGTCGGATCGTGGTCGGCTCCCTGGTAAACTCGACGCCCTTGGCCTTGATCTCGGCCGCCACCGCGTCAATGTCCTTCACGGTCAGGCCGAAATGATCGAGTCCCTGATAGGGCGTCACCGGCGGGGTATGGACGCCGTCGCCGGCGGTGACGGGCGCGATGAAGACGTTGGCTCCGCCGAGCTTGACGTCGATCCGCCCCGGGCTGCGAATGATTTCCCCGCCGAGGACATCGTTGAGCCAGGCCGCGGTCGCCTCCGGATCCGGACTGCGCAGGTGAACGTGATCCCAGGTGACTGTCGGCATTGTCGTCTCTCCCATTGGCTTGTCGGACGCCGTGCGATGCCTTGCATTGGCCGCGGTCGGCAATTTAGCGGCCCCGTGGCGGCATGACCATCCCTCGCGCCGACCTGATCCCGCGCGCCGGTATCGGGCTGTATCTTTGCGTGGGAGGGGAACCAAATCCGGCATTGGTCCATTGATCTGCTGGTCCGCGCTGCGCGGCTGGCGAAGTCATTCTCCGCATGTCAAATAGCATGACGATGATTATTGGGCTCTCTTCTCGCACCGAACTGGCAGGATTTGCGCGACCCGCGTGGTTCGGCGGTGGTTCGGCTCGGCCCGACTCCGCTACCCGATATTTCAGGCTTGCCTGGCTGTTGGCTGCCGTGTTTGCCGTGGCCGGATGGCTGCTGCTGTCGGGGTCTGCCAGCAAAAAAGCCGAAATCGGGCAGCCGTCGCGCCTCGCCACCGCTGTTGTTGCCGAACCGCCATCGCCCGCTCCCGCGCTCGCCGTCCTGGCGTTCAGCCCTCCGACCGCGGAAGGTGAGGCGATCGTGCCGGAAGAAGCCGCGCCGGTCGACGGCCTGAAGATTTCCTCGCAATATTGGCGCCGCGGCGGGCTCGGGTCGAATGCGCTGGTCACCCTGACCTTGCGCAACCGTAACGACTACGCGGTTAGGGATATCGAGATTTCCTGCGCCTTCAGCCGCAGAAATGGCAGTCATCTAACGGACCGGACCCGTATCATTCCCGGCACCGTCAATATGAGAAGCCGCAAGACGTTTACCCGCATGCATGTCGGCTTCGTCAATATCAACGCCAGCAAGGCGAAATGTTCGCCGGTGGCAGCCCGGCACATCTAGCTAGCATCCGGGGCGCGCAACCCGCGCGGTAACGAAGCGGTAACTTCGTCGTTACGTCGCTATTTTCGGCCCTAGGAACCATCCGCAGCATCATCAGTTAGAGCTTCGATCCCGCGCCTTCGCGCAGACGGAGTTGTTTTCGAAAATGCCGCTGCTGCGATATTTTTTCTTCGTCGGTGGATGTCTGATCGCGCTGCTGTTTGCCGCGAATGCATACTTGCCGCAGGCGCCCGACGAGGCGAGGGCGGATGCTGATCGGCCCGTCATCCGCATTCAGTCGGATCAGAAATGGCCGGCTCGCGTGGTTTTCGACACCAACCAGCCGACCATCATTCCCCCGCAGGCCAAGGCTGGCGTTCCCTTGGCGACGGTTGCGGACAGCGGCGCGCACGTGCGCAACGCATTTGCTCAGCTGCGGCCTGCTGATCAAAGCCAGGTCCAACGGGCTGATCCAAAGCGGTTGGAAAAGAAGGTCGTGCATAAGCGCAAATTTGCGAAGCGGCGGACCGCTCCGCCGGAAATGCTGGTAGCGCAGCAGCCGCAGTTCGGCTTTTTCAGCAACAATATCTGGTGAGTCGTCTACTTCGGCTTGAAGCACCACCGATGGACTGTGGCCGAAGGTTCTCAAGCAAGGTGGCGTCGAGCCCGAGCAGCGCGCCAAGACGCAGCCATTCGCTCTACGCCACACTGCGCAAACCCGATCTGCAGGAAAGGGACATGTGGGGTATGTCTCCGATCGATCAGATGATCTGTCGCATCGAATTCCGGCGCGCCAGCTATGACGGCATCTTCACGCCGCCGACCTCCAACCCGCACTATGTCGAATATCCCGGCTAAAATGGTGGTTCGGATTGAGGCGGCGTTGCCATCGACCCCAAGCGCGGCGTCATCATCGCCAACTACAACGACATGCCGAACTACAAACGGCTGGTCCCGCGCGACGAAGCCAACCGTCTGGGCTGGACGCCACGCGACCAGGCGCGCGGCAAGATCGGCGGCGCAGAGGGCGCTGGCGACCCACAGGCGGGTTCGTCTTACGCCGTCAATGTCAATGCCGGGCTGGCGCTTACACGGGGCTGCTCTGCAAACAGCCTCCTTACGGCGGAGTACGGGCCATCGAACTCAAGACCGGCAAGACGTTGTGGGATCGCCCGCTGGACGAGGCGCGGACCAATGGTCCGTTCGGCATTCCCTCGATGCTGGCGCTCCGGATCGGCACCCCCAATAATGGCGGTTCGGTCGTCACCGCGGGCGGCCTGATCTTTATCGCGGCTTCCACCGACGATCTGATCCGCGCCATCGATATCGAAACCGGCAAAACCGTCTGGCAGGCCAAGCTGCCGGCAGGCGGGCAGCCGATGACTTATGAAGAGAATGGAAAGCAATATCTCGTCATTATCGCCGGCGGCCATCACTTCATGGAAACGCGCATCGGCGACGACGTGGTCGCCTAGGCGCTGCCCGCCAAGATCTGAAGGGCACAGGACCTGATGGGCACAAGACCTGAAGGGTGATCGGAACGTCGTTTCGTTCATACGGAAAATTCCGCGCGCCTCCAGATAGAAGCGCGCGGATAATCAGATTGGACGCGGTCCAGGCTAGTCGTCGTGATGAATGACGGTCTTGCTATCGACGCCGTCACCATGGTCCTTTTTGATGACCGTGGTGCGGTCGCTCGGCTCATGCTCCTTGACGACGGTCTTTTCGCGAACGCGGTCTCGGTCGTAGTCGTGATGGCCTTCACCAACCGTTACGCCAGCGCCGACCGGGCCGACGCGCACGCCAACGTCATCCGCCATGGCCGGCGCCGCAAGGGCGCCAATCGCTGCAGCAACAAACAAAAGCTTCTTCATGATGTCCTCCTTCCAATGGATCGGAGTACAAACAGTTGATCCCATCGCTCGTTCCAATGGAACTTGCACAAACAAGCTCCAGTGGAACTCGCTCAGGCTGAGCCCGCATCGGCAGTCTCTTCGCGCGCGGTGACGAATCGGTTGAAGGCAGGAGAGTGAAGAGGAGATCGCCGCGAGGCCCAACGGGGCACTATCATTCGAGCAGTTGCTAGGCGACCTTGCGCTGATCCGACAGTTGAAATTCCAGCTCTTCAATCAGTTGGGCCAACCGTTCTTGCGTGAGGGGATCCGTCGGCTCCATCGCCAGGCGACGGGCCTGGGTCAGCTTCCTGTTGAGTTCTTCGCGGTCTGTGCGGGTCATTTTCAGGCTCCTGCCAGGTAGACGACCGGACCGCTAAAATGTTCATGAAGACCTTCAGAAGGCGTTAACAATTCGTGCCCCGCCGCACATGAGCGGCTATGCCGCGATAAAGGGAAGATCGAAAACGGGGGTATCCCGGCAGGCGATGCTTTCTTTGGGTAGCTCAGTTTGGACAACTCTGATAATCGAAGTTGTCGAAAAATCACTTGGACTGTCATTTTCGGTGCTTGGTTCGTATCCAGGATATGGATCCTGGACTAAGTGATTGAAAATGTTGATGCGCTCGTAGCTCAGCTGGATAGAGCATCGGACTTCGAATCCGAGGGTCGGGAGTTCGAATCTCTCCGAGCGCGCCAGATTGGTTCGCCGATCGCGGCGCCTTCACAGAGGGCATATCCGGCAATGCTAAAGCTCGGGCATATCGTGTCCGACGATCAGATTGCCGGCGAAGTAGGGACAACCGCGAAAAGCGTTCGCACACCGACCTAGCTTTCCTTTGGAAAATCCTTGCGCATCGCGATTTCCGCGGCGTCGCCCGGAGAGAGCACCGTCTGGTCGAAGGAGGGTTGACGGTCGGTGACGATGTCGTAGAGCGAGATGCCTCTGATGGGCTTGTTCAACAATTCCCGCACGCATTCGGCGAGCGTGCCGTTGAAGACGAGATAGGGGCGGCTCTTGCCGTTCAGGCGCTGCCCCTTCAGCGAAGGCCACTTCTTCAGTTCGGCCGGCGCGTCATAGAAGATCGGGGAGCCTTCCTTGAACATTCCTCAACCCTTCATCCTCGTTCGGAATCTAGGCCGGGTCAGTAAACAGAAATTAAACGCCCCTTAACGAAGGAGGCGCTTGTCGAGTTCGCTGGTGCAATTTTCGCGGGAGGCCAGGCGATCGCGCGGAGTAGGCCGACGAGAGGTGTCGCGTTTAGGTCGTCGTCCGTTAAGAAGCCGGAATGAGCGCTGATCGACTGATCAAGAGGCGCAGGATCGCGATCAGGATTTGGCGCAAAAGAACCCTCAGCCATGCGAGGATACGCCGGAAGTTGTAGC
>Ga0075522_10000131_pt1 | contig 47617 bp, 48 predicted proteins | sample NGEPerA_FD_74796 | JGI IMG/M metagenome (GOLD analysis project Ga0075522, IMG submission 74796) | Arctic peat soil microbial communities from the Barrow Environmental Observatory site, Barrow, Alaska, USA - NGEE PermafrostL2-A | ecosystem: Environmental > Terrestrial > Soil > Wetlands > Peat ... | reverse complement strand
GCCGCGTTCCCACGCTTCACGCAGCCCGGCGACGACCGCTGCGCAACGCGCGCGGCTGCCTATGATCCGCGCGTGCCGTCCCCCTCGCCGACCACCACCGCAGAAGAGCGCCGGCCGGCGGCGATCCTCGCCATCTACAGCTGGGACATGGTCCTCGCCCTGCTCGCCCTGCTCGGTGCCCTCGCGGCCTTCGGCGGGCAGGCCACGGTGGGGAGCAGGACGGTCAGCGTGAGCCTCGGCGAGCAGGTGCTCGCCGCCGTCGAGTCGGCGTCGTTCGCGGGGCTGCTGATCATCCTCGCGACGCTGCTGACACGGCGGCGGCGCTGGGTGCGGCGCGCTCAGATCGTCACCCTGGCGACTGCGATCGCGCTCGGGGCGGTGTCGCTGCTGCTCGCCGCCGTCGTCCCCGGCCAGGGCCTCCAGGCGAGTGCTCTGACCGCGCTCCTCGTTCTCGTGGTCGACGCCGCGGCGATCCTGGCGCTGACCGGGCAGAAGGTGATCGGCTGGTACGAGCAGGACGGCGCCATGCCCCGTTACATCAGCGGGACGATCGCCTTCTGGGCGATCACCAGCGCGGTGCTCATCGTGCTCCAGACCCTGCGCTGAGGCGCTGGCTCAGATCATCGAGAGCAGGTCGCCGACCACGGCGACCAGGGCGTCCTCGTCCAGTGGCTTGGCGAGGACCGCGGCGGCGCCAAGCTGCAGCGCACGCTCCTTGGTCCGGACGTCCCCGGGCGGGGTGAGGATGACCACGCCCGCGCGGGGATGGTCGGGTGAGAAGCGGACCGCCTGGAAGTACTCGAGGCCGTCGACGTCGAGCGTGGTGTCGAGGAGGAGCAGGTCGGGCGGGTTGTCGTCCATCTGCCGGCGCAGCTCGCGCATCTGACGGACCCATTTAACCTCGTGGCCGGCCTCGATCAGCCGGCTCACCACCGGGGCGGCGACCGACGCCTGGTCTTCCGCGAGCAGGATCCGCGCGGGCATCCCCATCACCTGCGGATGGTACCGAGCGGGACCTCTGCCCGGCTGCCGGTCCGGCCGTGCGGGGCGCCCCCGTCGAACGCGTACACTGACCTGGATGCCCAGCACCGAGGCCAGGGTCGCCGCCGACATGACGGCGGCGCCACGGCCAGCTGCCTGATGCGCGGACCGCGTCTCCTGCAGCGCCTCCTCGGCGGCGGTGAGAAGGCGCGACGTCTCCCCAGAGAGGAGCGGCCCCACCTCGTCGACGCTCACACCCGCACCTTCTGGAGCCGCGGGGCGCTGTCCCCGGCGACCCTGGTGGAGAGCGACGAGGCCACGCCCGCGGCGGCGCGCGGGGGACGCGCCGCGACACTCGTCGCCGACCACCAGCGCGGCGCCACCGGCGCGGCGCTGCCGCGCGCCAACCCCGCCTTCAGCGAAGCGGTGTTCGTGGAGTTGATGCGCGCCCGCCAGTATCGGCGCGCGTTCTCCCTGCTCAGCCCCGAGTGCCAGCAGAGCTGGGGCTCGCTGCAGGCGTTCATCGATGCGCAGCGCATCGGTGCTCTCGCGCAGCTGCGCGGCGTGCAGGTGGACAGCGTGCGCCGGCTCGACAACTGGCGCGACCCGGACTCCGGAATGGTCCACGAGCACGCCGCTGAGCTTGATGTGCGCTACCAGATCGGCGACGCCACGCGCACCATCAGCGTGCCACGCACAGTCCACCTCGTCGCCTTCGCGGGGGGGTGGCGATCGCTCTGTTACCCGACTGCGACGGGGTCGCACTGAGCTGCGTCCGCATTGACCGGCGCGCCGCTTGAGCGTGCGTACAATGCAGCCGATGGAGAACGCAGCGCTTCCGCAACGTGTCGGCGTCTCCGGCGACGCCGCCATTCCCCGGTATATGCCGGGGCCGCTCGAACGCACCGTCCTCGAGCTGCGCCGCATCGATCGGCACGCGGTCTGGCGCCGTCCGAGGGTGGGGCGCACCCGGTTGCTCCTGCGTGAGTCCGACGCGCTGATCGACCTCATCGAGCGCTGCCGTGAGCGCGAGGATCGGCTCCTGCCCACGCAGCTGTGGAGCGCTGTGGTGCGCTTCGTCGGAGCCCTCGACGGAGACCTCCGCGACGAGCTTGGCATCAACCGCGAGCCCGGCCATGTCGCCGACGTTGTCTTCGCCAGCCAGAGAAAGCTCCTCGAGCGCGCCCGCATGGAGCGCACCTCAGCGACCGGACGGATCATCCCGCTCTTTCGCGGCTAGCGAGGGCGTGGCGGCGCCGGCCACGGCCTGCGGGGCTGAGCATTGACCTGGGACATCGCCGTCGCCGGCACGGTCCACGTCGACGACATCGTCACGCCGGCCGGCGCGGCCACGGGCCTGCTGGGTGGCTCCGCCGTGTATTTCGCGCTCGCGGCAGCTCGATCGGCCACCGTCCACATCAACGGCATCGTGGGCACCGACCACGCGGCCGCATTCCTCGAGCTGCTGGGTGGACCGCGGGTGACCACGGAGGGCATGGTGGTCAGCGATCTGCCCACCTTTCGCTGGCACGCACGCCACGACTTCGACCGCTGGGTCGCCGTTGACACGTTCAGCGACGAGGGCTGTGACCCAACGTGGCGGCCGCGGCTTCCACCGGAGGCGGCGCGGGCACAGGTCCTCTTCCTGGCCAGCATGCGCCCGGCACTGCAGCGAGAGGTTCTCGCCCAGAGCGGCGCGCGCCTGGTCGGCACCGACTCGATGACCGACTACACCGGCCCCGAGCGCGAGGCGGTACGCGAGGTCGTCCACGCGTCCGACGTGCTCTTTCTCAACCGCAACGAGCTGGCCAGTCTCACCGGTGCGCCGATCACCACGTGGCGTGAGGAGGCGATCGCAATGTGCGGGGTGGGCCGCCTCCGCGCCGTGGTCGTCAAGGCGGGCCCGAAGGGCGCCTCGCTGGTCACGGCCGACGGGGTGATCTCACTGCCACCAGCGCCCACCGGGCAGGTCGTCGACCCCACCGGGGCCGGTGACGCGCTCGCGGGCGGATTCCTCGCCGCGTGCGCCGCTGCCGAGCGTGACGACGACGCCTATTTCGCGACCGCGCTGGAGAGCGGGCTGCGCTCTGCCGCCGCGGCCATCTCACACTTCGGCGTGGCGGGGTTGGAGGCTCCTGCCTGAGCCGTCAGCCGCCGAGAAGCCCGGGGAATACGGTGGTGACCACCAGCGTGGTGGTGAGGACGGTCAGCACCGTCGCCAGGGTGACCGCGATGATGTTGTAGGCGAGCCCGTTGCAGTGCCGTCCCAGGAGCCTGCGGTCGTTGGCCAGGAGGATGATGAAGACGAGCAAGACGGGCAGGAGGATCCCGTCCAGGGTCTGCGTGCCGATGGCCACCCCTGCGATCGGCACACCCGGGATGAGCATGATCCCGGCCCCGATGGCGAGGATGCCGATGAACAGCGCGAAGAAGAGAGGGGCGTCGGCAAAGCTGCTCTGCACACTGCGCTCCGCGCCGAACGCCTCGCAGATGACGAACGCCGTGCTCAGGGGCAGGACCGCCGCGGCGAGCAGCGACGCCCCGACCAGTCCCACCGCGAACAGCTGCTGGGCGTGAACGCCGACAAGCGGGCTCAGCGCCGACGCCGCCTGCTGCGCGGAGGCGACCCCACTGCCGGCGAGGCCGTGCGGGTACTCGACTGACGGCGAGAACAGCGTTGCCGCGGTGGTGATGACGATGAACATGGCCACGGTGACCGCGAAGAGGGAACCGCTGATGACGTCGAATCTGACCAGTTTGAGGTCGGCCTCGTGCGTGCCCTTGTCGACGATGGACGACTGTAGGAAGAGCTGCATATAGGGGGTGATCGAGGTGCCGATGAGCGCGATCAGGTCCACGAGGTAGGCGCCGGTGGGCACCGACGACGGGTGGCCGAGGTTGGGCACCACGAGGTCGTGCCCGATCGCGGACCACTGCAGGTGCGGGGCCAGGAACGCGGTGATGATGTAGGACACGAACGTGAGCCCCAGCGCGAGGAAGATGCGCTCCACGAGGCGGCGATTGCCGCGCATCACCACGACCCCGATGAGCGCAGCGGAGCCGATCACCGCCACCGGCAGTGGGACGCCGAGCAAGCCCAGGCCACCGGCAACCCCGGCGAACTCCGCGAGGGTGGTGCCACCGTTGGCGATGAGCACCACCACCGCAGCGAACAGCGTCCAGCGCACGCCGAAGCGCTCGCGGATGAGGTCCATGAGGCCCTTGCCCGTGACCGCGCCGAGGCGGGCGACCATCTCCTGGGTGATGATCAGCGCGACGGCGATGGGCAGGAACGCCCAGAGCAGGCTGTAGCCGTACTTTGCGCCCGTGTTGCTGTATGTGAAGACGCCGCCGGCGTCGTTGCCCGCGTTGGCGACGATGATCCCCGGCCCGATGACGGCGAGGTATCGCCACAGCCCGGCGAACCGGCGCGGCCGGCCGCCGCGTCGCTCACGTCGCTGGGCGACGGCGTCCGCGGCTCGACGGCGCAGCGCGCGGGTCTGACGGGGGGCCGTCTTCACGTCCGCTCCGCGCGCTCATCACAGGGCCCTCGCGCGCCGGCGAACTCCCGCCGGCATCACCTCGTCCATGGCGTCGTCGATGGTGACGATGCCCTGCATCCGGTCGTCGTCGTCGACCACGGGTACCGCCAGGAGGTTGTACTTGGCGATCACGGCAGCGACGTCCTCCGGTCGGGCGTCGATGGGGACGGCGATCACGCGCTTGATCATGATGTCCGCGATGGCGGCGTCGGGCCGGGCGACGATGAGGTCGCGCAGGGAGAGGACCCCAAGCAGGCGCTCCTCCGCGTCGACCACGTAGACGTAGTAGATCGACTCGGCATCGGGCTCCAGCTCGCGCAGGCGGTCGATCGTCTGCTGGGCGGTGAGCGTTACCGGCACGGCCACGAACTCCGTCGTCATGAGACCGCCGGCGGTGTCGTCCTCGTAGCCGAGCAACTCCTCGACGTCCTCGGCCTCGTCGGCTTCCATCTTGGCGATGAGCTGCTCACGACGCTCCTCGGGGAGGTCGCCGAGCAGGTCGGCGGCCTCGTCGGGCGACATCGCCTCGAGGATGTCGGCGGCCCGATCGTCGTCGAGCCGGGCGAGGATCTGTGCCTGGACCTCCTCGGAGGACTCCTCGACCACGTCGGCGGCGATCTCGTCGTCGAGGGAGGCGAAGATGGCCGCCCGGTCGCGGCCGCCGAGCTGGCCGACGATCTCGGCGATGTCGGCAGGATGCATCTTGCTGAGCTTCTGGTGGCTGATCCGCAAGCGCATCGAGCGTTCGTCGCTGCGCACGGGGTCGACGGCGTCCCAGGAGATGAGCCGCTGCGGGAAGTCCCGCCCGACGAGGTGGGTGACGCGGCGGCCGACGCGTTCAACTCCGAGGCGTCGGAGGAGGCCGCGGGCGCCGATGTCGACGCCGACGACGAGGAGCTTGCCGTCCTGGTCCTGGAGCTGGAGGTCGTTGACGCGCACCACCCTGCGACCGTCGGTGTCGACAATCTGCTTGTCGAGGATGTCGCGCGCCAGCCAGATGTCCTCGTCGGTTCGCGGGTGCAGCTGCAGGGCCGAGGTGGGCACGTTGAGGCTCAATTCCCCGCTCTCGCCCGCCCTCACGGCACCCCAGTCGATCGTCGCGGGCAACTCCTTGCTCCGTCCCCTGATGGCGAGAGCGGTGACAACCGGGTAGGGCTCACCCATGCGCACGATGACGTCGCGGACAGACCCGACAGTCTTCTGGTCGATGTCGACCACGTCGGCGCGCAGGAAGTCGCTGAGAAAGATCACGGCCCGGTGATGGTGCCACCTGAGGCGATGGCACGGCGCAGGTGGCGGGCGCGGGTATGATCGCGCGGCATGCCGAAGACCCCGTCGCGCGGCATCGGTACCCCGATCGACCGCAACATCGCCCTTGAGCTGGTCCGGGTGACCGAGGGCGCCGCCATGGCCGCGGCCCCGTACATGGGGCGCAACCGCAAGAACGACGCCGACGGCGCCGCGGTCGACTCGATGCGCCGCAGCCTCAACTTCGTCGACATGGACGGCATCGTCGTGATCGGTGAAGGCGAGAAGGACGAGGCCCCGATGCTCTACATCGGCGAGCAGGTCGGCAACGGCAATGCACCGAAGGTGGACGTCGCCGTCGACCCCATCGACGGCACCCGGCTGGTCGCGCGCGGGCTCCCCGGCGGCATCGCGACGGTCTCCCTGGCCGAGCGCGGCTCCATGTTCTACACGCACATCCCCTACATGGAGAAGCTCATCGTCGGGCCCAAGGCGGCGCGGGTCATCGACATCACCGACACCGTCAAGAACAACCTGCGCCGCATCGCCAAGGCCGAGGATCGCCACATCGAGGACCTGACGGTGGTGGTGCTCGACCGCCCTCGTCATGACACGCTCCTCGAGGAGATCCGGTCCGCGGGGGCGCGCGTCAAGCTGATCATGGACGGTGACGTCGCCGCCGGCGTCATGGCGGCGATGGAGCACCGCACCGGCATCGACGTGCTCATGGGCATCGGCGGCGCGCCAGAGGCGGTGCTGGCGGCGTGCGCCATCAAATGCATCGGTGGGTCGATGCAGGGCCGCCTCTGGCTGCGCGACGAGGACCAGGCGGTGCTCGTGAAAGAGGGCAAGACCGCCGGCCAGGTGCTCCAGCTGGCCGACCTCGTCAACGGCGACAACGTCTTCTTCGCCGCCACAGGGATCACCGACGGAGAGCTTCTCGAGGGGGTCCGCTTCCTCGAGGACAACCGCTGCCGGACCCAGAGCCTGGTGATGCGCAGCTACTCCGGGACGATCAGGTACGTGGAGGCGGAGCACAGCCTCGCCAAGCTCCGTCTGCGCCGCGAGGAGGCCGAACAGGAGGGCCCGCTCGCTGTTCGAATGGAGAGCGACGCCGCCCCCGGGATGCCCGGTTAGCGCAGGGCCCTCCACGACCGCCGCGTTCAAGGCAGGCGCGACCGTGGGACAATCGCGCTGAGCATGAAGGTTTTCCGCCCCAGCCCTTCGCTGATGCGCTGGCTGGCCCCGGGGCTCTACATCAAGCGCTGGCTGCTGCTGCTCTTCGTCAGCATCGTGATGATCAGCCTCGCCGTCGGCTACGTATTGCGCGACATCTACAGCAGCAACGTCCGCTTCCCGCCCTGGGTGCAGACGCTGACGCTGCAGTTCCTGCCCCGCGCCGTTCGCGCCAGCCTCTTTGCGGTCGCCGGCATCGCCATCCTGCTGCTCTGCTTCTACAAGCTCAGCCAGTCCCTGCTCGGGCCGTTCATCCGCGCCGGGAACAGCAACGACCGGCGCAACCTCATCGAGCACCTGTACGCCCACCGCCAGCTCACCAAGGGGCCACGCGTCGTGGCCCTGGGCGGCGGCACCGGCCTGAGCACGCTGCTGCGAGGCATCAAGAAGTACACAGGCAACATCGTGGCCATCGTGACCGTCGCCGACGACGGCGGCTCGAGCGGCCGCCTGCGGGCCGAGTACCGCGTCCTGCCCCCCGGGGACTTCCGGCAGTGCCTCACGGCCCTTGCCGAGACCGAGCCGCTGATGACCCAGCTCTTCCAGCATCGCTTCACCGGCGAGGGCTCGCTGGGAGGTCATTCCTTCGGCAATCTCTTCATCACCGCCATGGCCGAGATCACCGGTGACTTCGAGCACGCGCTGCGGGAGTCCGGCCGGGTCCTGGCGGTGCGCGGCACCATCGTTCCCAGCACGCTGAAGGACGTGGTGCTCTGTGCGACCTCGGGTGACCAGGTGCGCGTGGGCGAGTCGAAGGTGCCCCATGGCATCGGCGAGGAGCGCATCGAGCGTGTCTTCCTGCAGCCGGAGGCGCCGCCGATCAACCCTGAGGCGGAGGCGGCCGTCCTCGACGCCGAGCTGGTCATCGTGGGCCCGGGCTCGCTGTACACCTCGATCCTCCCCAACCTGCTCGTCGACGGCATGGTGGAGGTGCTGCGCGCCACACCCGCCGTCAAGGTGTACGTCTGCAACGTTGCCAGCCAACCGGGGGAGACGGAGGGCTACACCGTCAGCGAGCACCTCACCGCCATCGAGGACCACGTCGGCGGCAACCTTTTCGACTACGTGATCGTGAACAGCAACCTCTCCCCGGCGCTGCCCGCGTCGGCCCAGGCGGCCGGGACCTCACGGATCCTCTTCGACCGCGACGAGGCGTCACGCAAGGCCGTGCACTACATCCTTGCCGACGTCGTCTCCCCGGCAGTCTCCTCGCACCATGACCCCGAGAAACTGGCGCGCGTGATCATGAAGAGGATCTGGCGCTAGGAGGCGGGAGCGGAGGCGACATCGCTCCGGTCTCTGTCCTCGCTGAACGCTTCGGAGCTAACTCGGCTGCGCCGAGTGGATCTCCTCGCTGCTGCGGATGCTCCCTCCGCGACGTCGCCTCCGCTCCCTTTCGGGGTCGCTAGTTGCAGTCCCCACCTTCCACCGGCTGCTGCGAGGTCGTTCCGCCCGGCGACGGTGCCTGACCCCGTTCATGGCGCCACGGCGGTCAGTACAGCAGGTCATGGCGAAGGGAGCGGTTGAGGCGCTGCGCGGCCGGCTCTCCCCATCGCTCCCAGGCGCTGCCGGCACGTGGACGCAACGGCAGATCCCACGTCCCCACGAAATCCGTGATCGTCTCGCTGAACCCCGACTTGAACCGGTACAGCCCGTACAGCGGATGATTCTCGGAGAGCATCGATGAGTGCGGCACCGCCACGAGGTCGTAGCTGCGCACGCCACGCCCGCGCAACCAGCGCATCACCTCCCACTGCAGGAGATGCGGAGCCATCAGCTCGCTGTGCTCCTTGACGGACCCGCCGTCCTTGTACCAACCGTGCGCGCCGACGTGTGTCGCGAAGACGGCGGCGAGGGCGCGCCCCTGGAAGGTGGCGAAGAACAGCTGCGCCTGGTCGCTGGCCGCCTGCAGCTCCCAGTAGCGGCGGAAGTAGGCGGGGGAACGAAGAAAGAAACCCGCCCGCTCGCGCGTTGCTGCCATCAGCGAGTACATGGTCGCGATGTTGGCGTCGGTCATCGGCACAGCCTCCACCTCGACGCCGCGGCGTGCCGCCAGCCTGATGTTGTACCGGCATTTCGGCTTGAACGACGCCAGCAGCGCGTCCTCGTCACCGCCGATGTCGACCACGATCGTGGACCTGCTGATCTGCACATCGTTGATCGACTTGCGAAGCCCGGCTCGGCGGAGGGCATCGAGGTCGGCGCCGGCCTCGCGGATCTCGGGCTCGACCTTCACCAGGAACGCGTCGCGCATCGCGCGCCGGTCGGCGAGAAGCATCACCAATGCGCGCGCGTCGAGGACGCCGGGCCCCTTGGGCGCATACCAGAGATCGCCGAACCCCCAGATGCGGCGGCGTAGGAAGAGAACCGCAACCTCGGCGTCGTCGGTCTCGGCGATCCAGTACGTGGGTCGCCATCCCCAGGAGCGCTTGAACTCACCCCACGCCCGCGTCTGCAGGATCTGACCACCGTCGGGATTGGCGACGACCAGCTCGTCCCAGCGTCCGATCTCAGCGCGCGTGGCCGGCCTCAAGAGCGAGCCTGCCGGCAGCGCGGATGCGAGCTTCGACGCTGATCGGTGGTGCGCATCAAACGCTTCCCACGCGTAGGGTTCGCGCGTGCGTGGACGACACCGCGCCACCGTAGCACAGCGTTGAACGACGCCGGCAGCGCTTGCGTCGGTTGGCAAAAGCCGTTGCGGTTCCTTACACTTCCGCGCGTTTCCCGCCGACCATCCTGGAGAATGACCATGGCCAATGTTGTCACCCGCGACGTCCTTGCAGAGAGGCTTTCCGAGCGTGCCGAGATCACAATGAGCGCCGCGCGCGACGAGGTCCGGTGGTTTTTCGACACCATCGCAACCGCTCTCGAAAAGGGCGACGAGGTGCGGATCCACGGCTTCGGATCGTTCAAGACCGCGCAACGCGCCGCGCGCATGGGTCGCAACCCGCGCACCGGTGAGGCGGTCAGCGTGCCGGCGCGCCGGGTCGTGCGCTTCGCCGCGAGCACGACGCTCAGCAGCGCGTTGAAGAAGAGCCCCAGGGGCGGAAAGCGGGCCGGGCGCTGAGAGGGGCCTGACCTGACACGCAGGGTGCGGGCAGAGGTCACCTGGTGCGCCGCCTGCCCCGCATCCTGCTGGCGGTCACCGTCCTGGTCGCGGTCGCCGCCGCCGCCACGCTGACCGCTGCGCGCCTGGAGGCGGCCGCTCCACAGCTCATTCCCACGCTCACGTCGACAACGCCGTGGCGCGCCGCACCCGGACCATTGGCCCCCATCGCCGTGCCCGCGCAGGGAAGTCTCGCGGTCGAGTCGGTGGACGGCCACGCCATCACAACGCTCGCCGCCAGCCAGGCCGAGGTCGTCCGCCCCACGGCATCCGTCGCCAAGACCATGACGGCGCTGGTGATCCTCGAGGTGCATCCGCTGCTCCCCGCCCAGGCGGGGCCGATCCTCACCATGACCCCGCAGGACGTTGACGACTACCGCAGCATCGCCGCCGCGGGCGGGTCCTTCGCCCCGGTGACCCTCGGCGAACACCTCAGCGAGCGCGACCTCTTGGTCGGGCTGATGCTCCCCTCGGCCAACAACCTCGCCCTCACCGCAGCGCGGTGGATCGACGGCAGCGTAGCCGCGTTCGTGGCCCGGCTCAACGCCAGGGCCGAGCAGCTGGGCATGTCGCACACCCACTTCGCCGACCCCGACGGGCTCGCCGCCGCGACGACGTCGACCGCCGCCGACCTGGTGTTGCTCGGGGCGGCGGTGGTGGCCGACGAAGCCCTGCTCAGCGTGGTCTCGACCACGACGGCCACGCTCCCCGACGGCACCGTTGTCACCAACCTCGACCAACTCCTCGGCGTCGACCCCGGATGGCTGGGCATCAAGACCGGCTGGACACCGCCTGCGGGGGGCTGCCTGCTGTTCGCCGCGCGTCGCATCCTGGCGCCGGGCGCGCCCCCCCTCACCGTGGTCGGCGCCGTCCTCGGCCAGCCCCCGGATGGCAACGTGGACCTCGCCCACCCCGAGCTCGGCGCTGCCTTCAGCGTTGCCCGCGCCGCGGTCGACGCTGCGTTCGGGCAGTTCGCGGCCGTGCGGGTGGGCCCGGCGTCCGTGCCAGTCTCCGGCACCATCGACGGGCCGTGGGGGGTCAGCTCCGCCCTCCACCTCGTCGGCGCCGATCGCTTCGTACTGCTCCAACGCGGTGGCACCCTCGCGGTGGTCGCCGCAGTTGAGGCTGTGCCGGCACCCAGCGCCCCGGGGGCCCCAGCCGGGACGGTCAGCGTATCGCTGCTCGGGGTGCCGGTCGGCGCCTGGACACTGGTGACCGATCGGCACGTCGACGGCCCCTCACCGTGGTGGAAGCTGCTCCACGGCTGAGGCCGGACCTCACCAGGCCGCCTCGGTGCGCTCCGACGCCGCGCGCAGGGCCGCCATCGCCTCGTCGGCGCGGGTGGCGAGGTCCGGGGCAACGCGGATCGATTCGAGGCGGTCGCGCGCGGTGACCAACTCCAGCTCGTGGAGGCCGAGGTGGGACCTCGAGGCGGGGGGCGCCGCGTACGCGGCGATCGGCTCACGCCATTTCTGACGGAGGGCGCGCGGCGACAGCTCACCGGCACGCACCACCAGGGGGCCGCTGCCCCGTCCAGGAGCCAGCCGGAATCGGAAGGCGATGCGGCCGTTCTTGGCGCAACTCTCGCAACGGCCGTACCGTTCGTCCGGGATCTCGGGGCGCTTGAGGCACACGCGGCACACGCCGCCAGTCTACGCGGCCCGCCTGGACGGCTCGCAGCGCGGCCATTCCGCGTTGACAAAACCACCTTTCCGTCATACCCTTCGGCGGCTTATGAACGTCGAGGTCCGGGCCATCGGACTGCGCACCATGCGCGACCGTCATCACCTCACGCAGCGCGAGCTTGCCCGCCGCCTCGGGGTCACGCAGAACTACATCCCGGCGCTGGAGGCGGGCACGCGCAACCCCGGGCCCAAGCTGCGCCAGTCGCTGATGGAGCTGTTCGAGTGCGACTTCGAGGACCTGTTCGTGGTGGTCATGGTCAACCCCATCACCAAGACCGAGCAGGTGCTGCGCCCGGAGCGATCGTCCGAGGCGAGCTGACCGGGGCCGAGCACCCGCCTCCCTACAATCGCCGCGATGGCGACTGACCGATTGCTCCTCGAGGGCCTGCAGTTCTTCGGCCACCACGGCGACGTGGAGGCGGAGCGCGCCCTCGGCGGTCGCGTCGACGTCGATGTCGAGATCCATACCGACCTCCGCCCTGCCGGCCGCAGCGACCAGCTCGTCGACGCGGTCGACTACGTGCGCTGCTACGAGGCGGTGCGCCACGTCGTGGAGACGCGCCAGCACAACCTCCTCGAGACGGTCGCCGAGGAGATCGCTGCGGCGCTCCTCGCCGACCGCCGGGTCGACTCGGTGCGTGTGCGCGTCGCCAAGCAGCCGCCCATCGCCGGGGTCTTCCATCGGTTCGCGGTCATGATCGAACGCAGCCGTCAGGATGCCGGCGCGTGAGCGCTCTGATCATCGACGGACGAGCGGTCGCGGCCTCCGTCCGCGAGGAGGTGAAGGCGCGCGTCGGCGAGCTGACCGCTCTCGGGGCCCGCCCCGGGCTGGGCGTCGTCCTCTGCGGCGACGACGCTGCGTCTGCGACCTACGTGCGCCTCAAGGGACAGGTCGCCGAGGAGCTGGGGATCCGTGTCGACGAACGCCGGCCGCCCGCCGACAGCAGCACCGAGGCGATCCGCGAGATCGTGCTGGCCATGGACGAGGACGACGGCATCGACGGCATCCTCGTCCAGCTCCCCCTCCCGGCACAGATCGACCCCGACGCCGTCATGGCCGCGGTCCGCCCCGACAAGGATGCAGACGGGCTGCACCCCTTGAACTTCGGCCTGCTCGCCCAGGGGGCGCCGGCCCCGGTCGTCTCCTGCACCCCCGCCGGCTGTATGGAGCTGCTCCGTCGCAGCGGGGTGCCGACCCGGGGCAGCCGCGCCGTGGTGATCGGGCGCAGCGCCATCGTCGGACGCCCCATGGCCATGTTGCTCGTCAACGCCGATTGCACGGTGACCATGTGCCACTCACGGACAGCCGACCTCCCCGCGGTGTGCCGTACTGCGGACATCCTCGTCGCCGCCATCGGGCGGCCGGGAATGATCACCGCTGACTACGTCAAACCGGGTGCATGCGTCATCGACGTCGGCACCTCGTCGGTGGACGGGAAGCTGCGTGGCGACGTCGACCGTGCCTCGGTCGAGCCCGTGGCGGGGTGGCTGACACCGGTGCCGGGAGGCGTGGGGCCGATGACCATCGCCATGCTCATGCACAACACGGTGTCGCTGTGCGCGGCGCGGCGTGGCAGCGGCCAGCCCCCGACGCGTCCCTGACAGGTGGCCACCCTGCGCCTGCGCTGGTCCGAGCACGAGGCCCGCAAGCCGTACGCGCGACCGTTCATGGTGAGCTTCGTCGACGATGACGACGACGTCCTCGGCAGCGTCGCGCTGAGTGGCGCCGACCTTCTCTACAGCCGCCAGTTCTGTGTTGCCGTGGCGGCGTTGTCCGGGGAGCTGTTTCGCCTCGACCAGGTCGATGCCGCTCCCAATCCGCAGCGCGCCTGGCTCGAGATCCTGACCGGGCTGATGCCCGGCACCGAGGTCGCCGGGGTGACCCCGCGCTCCACCTTCGACCACGACGCCGGCCGCATCTTCGGCTTCGAGGTGGCGTGCACAGGAGGGACTGTCGCGGTCGTCGACGCCCCGACGCTCCTCGAGTACCAGGAGTTCCAAGCGGCGCTCGCGCACCAGACGGGCCGGCTGCTGCGCGTGCCCGTGGTCGAGGCTGTCGATGACTCGGAGCCTCGCCGCCGGGCCTGGCTGCTCTGGCTGAGCGAGGTGGTGTCACGCCCGGGACCGGAGGAGGCGATGGCCGCGGAGTGGCCGTGGCACTGACCCTGGACTACGCCGCCGCAGTGGCCGCGCTGAGCCGCCTGGAGGGGCGGGGCATGAAACTGGGCCTCGATGGCATCGACGCGCTGCTCAGGGCGCTCGATGAGCCGCAGCGCGGGCTCCGGGGGGTGCTCGTCGCCGGTACCAACGGCAAGGGATCGGTGTGCACACTTGTCGAGTCGATGGCCCGGGCGGCGGGGCGGACCACGGTTCTGCTCACCAAACCGCACCTGCTCTCATGGTGCGAACGGATCGCTCTCGACGGCGAGCCGATTGCCGAGCAGAGGTTCGCGGGCCTCGTCGCCCGTGTCCTCGACGCCGCCGCGCGCATCGACGGCGACCTCGGCTCCCCGACCGTGTTCGAGGTGCTCACTGCCGCGGGGATCCTCGCCGCTCGCGACTCACGGCCGGACCTGCTGATCTGCGAGGTGGGCCTGGGCGGCAGGCTGGACAGCACCAACGTCCTCGACCTCGGTGTCGCCGTGGTCACCGGCATCGCCCTCGACCACCGCGAACAACTCGGTGACGACGTGGCCGCAATCGCCGCCGAGAAGGCGGCGATCATCAAGCCTGGCACCGACGTGGTCACCGCCGCCTCGGGGGAGGCCCTCAGCGTGATCCGAGCCGCGGCGGAGCGAGCCGGCGCGGCTTCGTTCACGGCCGTGGGCGACGCCGCGTCGTTGAGGGCGGATGACCTCGGCCGGGCCGGCGTCGCCATCGCCATCGACGACCCGCCACTGCGGGTGGCGACCCCGCTGATCGGCGCGTTCCAGGCGCGCAACCTCGCCGTTGCCGCCCAGGTCGCCCGCGTCCTCGACCGCCGCGGCGTGGCCATCCCGGACGAGGCGATCGCCCGCGGGGCGGGGGCCGTGCGATGGCCTGGTCGCATGCAATGGATCGACGGGTCCCCGGCGGTCCTTGTCGATGGCTGCCACAACACCGAGGCGGTCAGCGCCATGGTCGCCGCCGCGCGCCCTCTCTGCCAGGGCCGGCGCACCGTCGCCGTCTTCGGGGCGATGGCCGACAAGGACCTCGCCGACATGGTCGCGGCCCTGCACCCGCTCACAACGGACGTCTTCTTCGCCGCGCCGGCATCTGCGCGCGCGGCCGAGCCAGGGCCCCTCGCGGCGATGTGGGGGCCGGGGGCACACATTGCACCCAGCGTCGCCTCGGCGCTGGCTGCGGCCGCCGAGACGGCCGGTCGCGACGGCGTGGTGGTGGCGTGCGGCTCCCTCTACGTGGTGGGCGAGGCGCTCGACGCCGTGGGCAGCGGAGCGCCCCGCCTCACGCGGACCGGATGAGGGGGATCAGCCGACGAGGACGGCGTCGAGTTTGGCCTTGAGCGACTGCTTGGGCTGGTAGCCGACGATGCGCTCCTCCGCCTTGCCGCCGCGGAAGACCATGAGGGTGGGGATGCTCATGATCCCGAACATGCCCGGGGTGATCGGGTTGGCGTCGACGTCGACCTTGGCGACCTTGACGCGACCCTCGTACTCTCCCGCGAGCTCCTCGACGATGGGGGCGACCATCTTGCAGGGGGTGCACCACGAGGCCCAGAAGTCCACGAGCACGGGCACGTCGGACTCCAGCACCTCCTGCTTGAAGCTGGTGTCGGTGACGATCACGGGGTGGGGCATGGGGATCTCCTGGTTGGCGCCGCGGGGGCGGTCGCCGCTGATTTTGTCAGAGGGGTCGACACGGGGGATCAGTCGGCTGCTGCTGGGGCCTTCGGTGAAGAGGTCGCCGACGTGCCTGTCCCGCCGGACGCGGGCGCCGGCGCCGTGGAGCTCTTGGCGGGGGCTTGGGGCGCAGATGAGCCACCGCCGTCCGTGGCCGGGGCCGCGGCAGCCGCGCTCGACGACGATGCCGCCGTGGTGGCGGAGCGGCTGTCGGTCTTGTAGAACCCGCTGCCCTTGAAGAGGATGCCGGCCGGGTAGAACAGGCGCGCGCCAGGGCCACCGCAGTCAGGACATGCCTCCTGGGGCGGGTCACTCATCCGCTTCTGCACCTCGAAATCGCGCTGGCACGACTGACAGCGGTAACCGTAGATCGGCAATGTGTCTCCTGCTGACTGCTCCACTGAGTTGTCTACCCGGCGACAGCGGGCCCCAAACGCGCGCTCAATTCTCCCAGGGGCCGCGATAGAGGCGGAGCAGATGCCCCTCGAGGCGATGCGACGGCACCGCGCCGCTGGCGATCCCACGTGCCTGCTCGGCGCCGTTGACGTTGAGTCGGGCGGCGCGCCGCTCGGCGCGGAGGAACCGACGCAGAGCCACGTTGACGAGCTCGCTCCGGCTCAGCGGCGATCCGCGGGTGTGGGCGTTGAGCGCCTCGAGCACGTCGTCGTCGACGGAAACGGCGATGCGGCGGCTCATCCTGGGATCGTACGCGGGTCGGGCCCGGGGGCATCGCCCACCGCCCCGAGTGGCGAGAGCACGAGCCCTGTGGGCACCTTGGGGTAGAAGTACGTCGACTTCTGGGGCATGACGTCCCCGGCGTCGGCAACAGCGATCATCTCGGCCGTCGTGGCTGCGTTGATGACGAAGCCGAGCACCGCCTCTCCGGCACCAACAGCCCTGTCCACCTCGTCAACGGAACGTGTGTAGCGAAGGGCTCCGTCGCGGACGGCCGCCTCATCGGCGCCGGCGGGGGCGAGCACCTCGTCCTGCAGCACCACCACGTCAAGTCCCTGGCGAGGCGAGGCGGCAGCGTCACGCGGCCGGGCGAGGACCGCCACGCCATCGGCGGCGCGGACGGCGAACGCGTGCCGCGTCTGCCGCATCTCGGCAGCGGTCGCGGCGGCGGCGCCGAGGGTGTCGCCGGCCGCCACCTCCCAGCGATCGTCGAGGCGCATCCAGAGGTCTTCGAGGCTGAGGGCGGCGCCGGGGCGAGACAACAGCAACCGGTGGGTGGGGAGCAGGCTGATCCCGGGGTCGGCGGCGTCGCACAGGTAGACCATCGCGAACTGTGACTCCGCGTCGGCCCGTTCCCCGGCCGCGGCGCGCTCGGTGGCGAACGCGGCGGCCGTCTCGTAGCGGTGATGGCCGTCGGCGATGTACAGACGGGCGGACTCAAAGGCGGCGCGGATCGCCTCCACGACAGCGGGGTCGTCGACCACCCAGAGGAGGTGCTTCTCGGACCCGACCTCGCCCTCCGTGCGACCCCCTGCTGTCGCGGCCGACGCGGCCACCCCGTCGAGGATGGCGGAGACCGACGGTGCCTCCTGCCAGACGGCGAACACCGGGCTTGTTTGGGTGTCGGTGGCGCGCATCAGCGCCAGCCTGTCCTGCTTGGGGCCGCGCAGCGTGTGTTCGTGCGGGCGGAGGTCGCTGGTCGTCCACGGCGACGCCCGCACCCGGGCGATCACCCCGCGGCGCACGTGGCGGGAGCCGTCGGGGGCGATGAACTGGTGCTCGGTGACGTAGTAGGCGTCCCGCGCCTCGTGGACCAGCACGCCGAGCGACAGCCATGCCTCGAGGTGCTCGGCCGCCCGCGTGTAGCGGTCGCTGCTGCCGGGCACGTCCTCGGGGAGGTCCTGACCGTAGTCGACGCGGACGATGTTGCGCAGGTCACGCGCGTAGAGGGCCTCGCGCTGAGCGTCGTCGATGACGTCGTACGGAGGGGCGAGCACTCCGCCGAGGTGCACGGCCACGGGGTCGAAGCGGATTCCGCGAAGCGGCCGGACGTCGGCCACGCGCTACAGCCTGACCTGTCGCAGCTGCTCGAGCTTGGCCACCGACGCGAGGCGCTCGAGCAGCGCCGAGTCGATGGGATCGTCGATCTCCATGAGCATGACCGCGCGGCCGCGGGGGCGGTCGCGGCCCAGCTCGATGCGGGCGATGTTGATGTCGTTTCCTGCCAGGAGCGTGGAGATTGCGGCGATGACCCCGGGGCGATCCTCGTGCTGAACAACAAGAAACGTCCCGGCAGGCTGCATGTCGACGCGAAAGTCGTCGATGCGCGTGATCCGTGGCGACCCGTTGAAGTGGGTGCCGGCGACGAGCAGGCGCTGCTCACCGATGACCTCGACGAACACGGAGTTGGCGTGGTCGACGCTCCGCGTGGTGGTGTGCTCATCGACGTCCACGCCCATCGAGCGGGCCACCGTCTTGGCGTTGATGGCGTTGACCCGCGCATCGGAGTAGTGGCCGAGCAGGCCGCGCAGCACCTCGGCGGTGACCAGCGAGGTGTCCACGTCGGCGAGCTCGCCGGCGTAGCTGCAGACGACGCGCTGGACGCCACCGCTGCTGAGCTGCGCCGCCAGCGAGCCCATCTTTCCGGCCAGGTCGAGATAGGGATGCAGACGGGCCAGCTCCTCGGGGTTGATGGCCGGCGCGTTGACGGCGGAGCGCGGCGAGCCGCCGGCGAGGTACTCGACGATCTGGTCGGCGACATCGGCGGCCACGTTCACCTGCGCCTCCGCGGTGCTCGCTCCCAGGTGGGGGGTGACAATGATGCCGTCGACGCCGATCAGCGGGTGATCGGCCGGCACGGGCTCCGTGGTGAACACGTCGATGGCCGCCCCGGCGACAACGCCGTCGCGGACCGCCTCGGCGAGGGCGGCCTCGTCGATGATGCCGCCGCGTGCCACGTTGATGAGCCGGGCTCCGGGGCGCATGCGGCGGAGCTCCGCGGCGCCGATGACGCCCTTGGTGTGCTCGGTGAGCGGGACGTGCACAGTGAGCACGTCGCTCTCGGCGAGCAGGGTGTCCATGTCGACGAGCACAGCCCCAGCCTTCTCGGCGCGCTCGTGCGTGACCAGTGGGTCGTGCGCGATCACGCGCATGCGTAGGCCCTCGCCGGCGATGCGCGCCACCTCGAACCCGATCTTGCCGAGCCCGAGGACGCCGAGGGTGCGGTCGCGCAGCTCCACGCCCATCAGCTTGGAGCGCTCCCAGCGGCCCGCCCGCAACGACGCATCGGCGGCGGGGATGTTGCGGGCCAGCGCCAGCATCATGGCCACGGCGTGCTCGGCAGCGGCGACGGTGTTGCCGGTGGGTGCGTTGAGGACCAGGACGCCGTGGTGGGTGGCCGCCTCGATGTCGATGTTGTCGACGCCGACCCCGGCGCGGCCGACCACCCGGAGGCGCACCGCCGCGGCCAGGACCTCCGCCGTGACCTTGGTCTCGCTGCGGACCACGAGCGCTTCGTAGCTGGGGATACGGGCGATCAGCTCCGCAGGGTCGAGGCCGGTCATGACGTCAACCTCGCCGGCGGCGCGGAGGCGATCGACGCCGTCTGTCGCGATGGGATCGGCGACGAGGATGCGCACCGTGTCGCCGTCGCGCCGGACGCCTGGGGACTCCTCGGACTGCGGCGCCTCGGCCTGGATGCTCAGCTCACGCCTGCCGGCTGGCCGCTCACCTGGACGGACCGCACGACCGATTGGGCGGCCGGAACGGCGAGGCCGACCCGGCTGCGCATCCCGGTCTCCTGCAGACCCTGCTCGAGGGTGGCGAGGATGCTGTACACGTCGCCGTCGTCGATCATCCCGAGATGGCCGATGCGGAAGATCTTGCCCGCCAGGTCGCCCTGACCACCGGCGAGCACCAGTCCGTGACGAGTGCGCAGATCCGTGAGCAGCTCCTTGAGGGTATCGGCGCCGTCGACGGGGTTGTAGATCGCGGTCACGGTGTCGCTGCGATGGCCCTCGGCGGCCAGGAGGCGCAGACCGAGCGCGTCGACGCCGGCGCGGATCATGGATGCGACCCGTGCATGCCGCTCCCAGATGGCCTCGAGGCCCTCCTCGCGCATCATCGCGAGGCCCTCCTGCATCGCGAAGAGCACTCCCACCGCGGGGGTGGTGGCCGTCTGTGACTTCTCCTGGAACTTGCGCTCGCGGACGAAGTCGAGGTACCAGCGGGGCGTGGTGGTCGCGTCCGCACGCGCCAGCGCGGCGGCGCTCACCGCCACCATGGCCACCCCGGGCGGCGCCATCCAGCCCTTCTGAGAGCCGGTGACGAGCACGTCGATCCGGCAGCCGTCTGTGTCCAGTGGAAGGCACCCGGCGCCGCTGACCGAGTCGACCGCGAGCAACTTGCCCCGTGCCTTGACCACTGCGGCGATTGCCGGGATGTCATTGGTGACGCCCGTGCTGGTCTCGTTGTGGGTCACGAAGACGGTGGTGATGTCGGCGTTCTCGGCGAGGATGCGCTCCACGTCCTCGGGGTCGATGGGCTCGCCCGGTTCGACGCGGAGGCGCACCACGTCGGCGCCGAACGCGGCACCGATGTCGGCCCAGCGGTCGCCGAATGACCCCATCGTGCAGAAGAGCGCCCGCTCGCCGGGGTTGAGCAGGTTGACAACCGCCGCCTCGAGGCCGCCGGTGCCGCTGCATGGGTAGATGAGCACGTCGTTGTCTGTCCGGAGCGCCCAGCGAAGGCCCTCTTCGATGTCGCGGAGAAGGGCCGCGAACTCGGGGCCGCGGTGGTTGATCATCGGCCGGCTGGCGGCGCGGACGACTCGCTCAGGAAGTGGCGTGGGACCGGGGACGCGGAGCTGCTGTGCGAATGCCATGTCTGCTCCCAGCGTGCGTGGATACCTTGTCGCGCAGTCTACCAAGCGTCAGGTTCGGGACCGCCTCGGAGCCGCGGCGCGCTCAGTACAGCTCGTCGTACACGTGGTGCGGACGTGCGAATCGCTGCGCGCGTGCGGCGTCGGCGCGCATTGCCAGCGCGCGCCGACGCCGGCGCCTGGCGGCGCGATGGATGAGCACGCGGTCGAGGGTCATGGGGAGGGCGGCTGCAATCGCCCGCACCGCGCGCCAGCTGGCGAGTGGCCGGCGAACCACGACGACGAGGAGGCAGAGGATGAGCGCATCGCGCACAACCGTTCCCAGCCAACCGGACGCCGCGGGCGCCGTGGTTCGCGGAATCACCGTGCTGGGGGCGGTGACCGGGCGATCGGGGTGTGCCGTGTTCCAGGCCACGATCGCGGCCTTGCGCTGCAACAGCTGGGGGTCGTAGCGCTCGATGCCGGCGCGGATCGACATGGCCAGAAGCTGTTGGAAACCGGGAGTGGCGATGAGAGCGGCTTCGCGTGCGTTGCTCAGGAAGGCCGGTTCCACCGTCACGGTCGGCATCTGCGTGTGGATCCACCAGTTGTCGCGCAGGGTGACCCCGTCGTTGGCCACGCCGAGCGGGCCGAGGTAGGTGAACATGGCGTCGCTCATGGTCTTCGCAAAGGCCAGGTCGCTGTCCTTGGGGTAGAGCACCAGCGAACCGTTGGGGCCGCCGTCGGTGAACGAGTTGAAGTGCACGCTGACGAAGACGGAGGCGGTGTTGGTGTTGGCGGTGTCGCTGCGCTGCTGCACGCTGAGAGGGATGTCCGTGGAGCGCGTGAGGATGGCGTTGATGTCGTCCTGTTCGAGAAGGGCGCGCAGGCGCAGCGACACCGCCAGGGTGGCGTCCTTCTCTTCGAGGCCGTTGCTCGGGGCGATCGCCCCCGGGTCGAAGGGCATGTCGGGCTGCGCCAGGTTGACAGCTCCGCCGTGACCGGGATCGATCACGACGACCATGGGCACGGGCGCGTCCTGGGCGTGCGCGTTCGGCGAGGCGGCGATCACCAGTGCGATGACGACCGGGACGCTGAGCAGGACGTGGAGAAGACGGGTCGCCGGACGGCGCATGGCCACCCGCAGTATATGAGCGGCGGGTTGATTCCGACCGGGTGAGGGGCGGGATCTGCGCCCCGCCCTTGCTAACGAACTTCTGCCTGATAGGGCAGAAGCGCGATGTGGCGTGCGCGGTTGAGCGCTGTGGTGAGTCGTCGCTGGTGGCGTGCGCAGGTGCCGGTCATGCGCCGGGGCAGGATCTTGCCGCGGTCGCTGAGGTAGCGGCGCAGCCGGGCCACCTCCTTGTAGTCGATGACCTCGAGGTGTTCGAGGCAGAAGCTGCAGACCTTGCGGCGGCGGCGATCGTAATCGGGCATGTGGGTGTTTCTCGCTTGCCTAGAAGGGGATGTCGTCGGGGTCGACGTCACCACCGGAGTTGGATCCGAGCGCCGGGATGGCCGCGCCGGCGCCGGCGGGCTGCCCGCTGAGGTCGGCACTGCGGCCGCCGCCATCACCGTCCTGGCGGCTGTCCAGGAATTGCACGTCGTTGGCATTGACCTCGGTCTTGTAGCGCTTGGCCCCCGTGTCCTTGTCGTCCCACGAGCGGGTCTGGAGGCGGCCCTCGACGTAGACCATGCGGCCCTTCTGGAGGTACTGGCCGCAGAGCTCGGCGAGCTTGCGGTTGCCGGAGTTCCACACCACGATGTCGTGGTAGTCGGTGTACTCGCGGCGCTCGCCGCTGGGATCCTGGCCGTAGCGATTGGTGGCGATGGCCAGGTTGCAGACGGCGGTTCCGCTGGGTGTGAAGCGCAGCTCAGGGTCGCGGGTGAGGCGGCCGATGAGCATCACGCGGTTGAGCGAGCCGGACATCAGGTCTCCTCCTCGTCGGCGATGAGAACCGCGGCGGGAACATCCTCCACGTCGTCATCCCCATCTTCGTCTTCCGCGCCATCATCGTCGAGGGCTGCGACAACTGTCTGGCGCGCCGCCTCTCCGTCTCCATCCGGGGCTGCACCATCGGGTTCGGCCTCGGCCTCGGCCTCACGGAGTACGAGCAGGTGGCGGAAGACGGTCTCGTGGATGGTCAGAGCCCGCTCGAGGTCCACGACCCGGGCGCCGTCCATGCGAACGTGCAACAGCATGTAGTGGCCGTCGCGGAGGTGATCGACCTCGTAGGCGAGGCGGCGCCGGCCCCAATTGGTGCTGTGCACGACCGACCCGCCGGCGGCGCTGACGATCTGCTCGACCGAGGCCACCGCAGCCTGCAGTCCCTCATCGTCCAGCTCAGGCCGAACGATGTACATAAGTTCGTAGTCGCGCACCATGCGCGCACCTCCTTTCCCCTGGGCTTGCGGCACCCGGACCTGATGCGCCGCCGAGGTGGCTGGCGGGCAGCGCCGGACGCAGGAAAGCTTTTTGAGTGTCCTGACGGGACGTGGACAGCATACCACCCGCCCCAGAGCCAGCCGAGGCCGGGAACCTCAACGAGCCCGGCTCATTCCTTGCGCCGCGCAGTCCCGGCATGTACCGCGCACCATCAGCGGTTCTCTCAGCGAGACGCGAAATCCCGTTCGCCTCGCCAGCGTGGCACTGAGCGGCCTGACCGCGTCGGCGGGCACGTCCTGGGTGGAGCCGCAGACGACACACACGGCGTGGTGGTGGGCGACCCCCTGCATCTCGAACCTGGCGACGCTGTCCTCGAGGCGCACCTGGGTGAGCAGACCGGCGTCGGCGAGGTCGGCGAGCACCCGGTAGGCCGTGGATCGATCCATGCTCGATCCCCCAGACGACAGCCGCTGCCACACGTCGTCGGCGCTGAGGTGATGTCCGCCGGCGTCGCTCAATGTCTCCAGGACCGCCACTCGCTGAGGAGTGACCCGCAGACCGGCGCCGCGGAGCGTGTCGCGTGTCGCACCCCGAGTTGCCTCAGCTGCTTTCGCCGGCGCGCGCCGGCCGGCCTTGACCACCGGACGCACGGCGGTCACCGTCCGCCCGAGCCGGACTCGAGCCGTTCGCGGGCTTCGGCGTTGGCGCGCAGCTCGGCTGTGCCCCCCGCGGCAGTGGGCGCCATCGACCAGCGCTGTTCGATGTGGCCGAACCTCCACACCGCGATGGCCGCCACCCAGGTGACGATGAACATGCCGACGATGATGAACCCGATGGTGTTGAGGTTGATACCCCTGAGGACATCCCAGACGCCGCCCGAGAGCTTGAAGTAGGTGATACAGATGGAGATGACCTCGATGGTGCCGATGATCAGCGCCACCGCGACGGACAGTCCCGTGATCGCCAGGTTGTAGAACACCTTGCGCACCGGCTTCGAGAACGCCCACCCGTAGGCCACGTTCATGAAGGCGCCGTCGGCCGTGTCCATCATCGACATGCCGCCGGCGAAGAGGATGGGCAGGCTGAGGATGGCGAACCAGGGCAGTCCCTGCGCGGCGGTGGCGCCGGCAAGGGCCAGGAAAGCGACCTCGGTCGCGGTGTCGAAGCCGAGGCCGAAGAGCACGCCCACCGGATACATCTGCCAGCTGCTTCGTATGGCTCGCACCGCCGGCCCGAGCAGACGGTTGAGCAAGCCTCGGTCCTGCAGCTTCTGCTCCAGCGTCTCCTCGTCGTACCTGCCCAGGCGCATCTCTTTGAAGATCCGGTAGATGCCCAGCAGGATCACCAGGTTGATGGCGGCGATCAGGTAGAGGAAGAACGCGGAGACGCCGGTGCCGACGTAGGTGCCGATGTTGCTGAGGCTGCCGCTCTTCACCGTCCCGGCCACCGCCTTGGCGGCCACGGCGATCACCACGCCGAGCCCGAAGACGATCGTGGAGTGACCGAGGGAGAAGAAGAAGCCCACGCCCATCGGCCGTTTGCCGTCCGCCAGGAGCTTGCGTGTGACGTTGTCGATGGCCGAGATGTGGTCGGCGTCGAACGCGTGACGCAGGCCGAGGCTCCAGGCGGTGAGGCCGATGGCGAGGGTGAGCCGGCTGTGGTCGACGAACACCGAGTAGGAGACCAGGCCCCAGCCCAGGGCGTTGATCAGGAAAACGGCGCTGCCGAAGCCGAAGAGGCGACGCTTGTCCGAAGTGGTCAGCCTGGACCGAGGCCTCGCCTTCGCCGCCGTCGCCATGTCCGCGTCCTCCCACCTTGTTGCGCTCGGAGAGCCGCCACTATCGCAAAGAGGTGGCATCTGCGATACGTCTGCAAGAGCGCCGCGGTGGCGCTTCGGCCTGTGCCTCGGCGTGGTCAGAGGGCGGCCGGCGCTAGACTTCGAGCCCGTTGTCGCCGGGGTCAGCTAGCTCAGTTGGTTAGAGCGCACGGTTCACATCCGTGAGGTCGAGGGTTCGAATCCCCCGCTGACCACGTCCCCACGCAGCCTTCCTCGCTGCGCTCGGTCGGCCGCGCGGGGGCCCCGTTCTTCCATGAGGAGGGCGATGCGCCCTCCTCGACCGCCCGGCGGAGCCGTTCAGTCTCACCTCCCACTCGGCGCGATGAATCGCGCCGGCTCGCCATTCGGCTCGCAGGGCTGGCCTCGGCTCGCCGTTCGGCTCGCGGGGAGGGCGTCAACTTCCCCCGACCGCCCGGTAGCCGGCTTCGTCGAGCAGCGCGGCGTTATCGTCGACGTGGTTGAGGCGGATCATCCAGCCCTCTCCGTAGGGATCGGCGTTGACGCGCTCCGGTGCGTCGGCCAGCTGGTCGTTGACGCCGGTGACCGTGCCGCCCACGGGCGCGTACAGGTCGGAGGCCGCCTTCACCGACTCGATCGTGCCGAAGCGGTCGCCCGCCTTGAGGACCGCGCCGACCACGGGCAGCTCGATGAAGATGACGTCGCCCAACTCGGACTGGGCGTGGTCGCTGATGCCGACGGTGGCCACGCCACTCTCGACGTGCACCCACTCATGGCTCTCGGTGAAGCGGTACTCGCTGAGGTCGGCCACTCATCCATCTCCCTTTGGTCGCTTGTAGAACGGCAGCGGCACAATCTCGGCGGCCGCAACGTTTCCGCGGATGTCGACGGCGACGTCGCCGTCCCGGTCGAAGCCCGAGTTCACCGACGCCGTGGCCACCGCCGTGCCCACCGTGAACCCGTACGTGCCGCTGGTCACCACGCCCATCTCGCGGCCGTCCTGGAGAACTGTCTGGCCGTGGCGGGCGATGGTACGCGGGCTGAGGCGGAGCCCGACGAAGCGGCGCGGCGGGGTCCCGCCAAGCTCGCGGAGCGCCGCCGCCCCGATGAAGTCGCCCTTGTCGAGCTTCACCGTCCAGCCGAGCCCGACGCTGTACGGGTCGGTGTCGTCGTCCATGTCCTGGCCGTACAGGCGCAACCCGGCCTCGAGGCGCAGGGTGTCGCGCGCTCCGAGCCCGGCGGGAAGGAGCCCGTGCGCGGCACCGGCCTCGATGATGGCGTCCCACACCTGCCCGGCGCGATCCGAGTCGATGTAGATCTCGAAGCCGTCCTCGCCGGTGTACCCGGTGCGCGAGATGCGCTGGACCTCTGAATCCGTCACCCCTGCGAGCGACAGGCCTGTGGCGAAGAACGGGCGCAGCTCACGCAACCCGGGACCGCCCTCGTCCATGCGTGCCAGCGGCTCGAGGATGTCGGCGGCGCGCGGCCCCTGCACGGCGATGAGCGCGAGCTGGTCGCTGCGATCCTCGACCTCGACGTCGCTGCCGGCGTGCTCGTGCATCCAGGCGACGTCCTTCTCACGCGTCGACGCGTTGACGACGATGAGGAAGTGGTTGTCCTCGCCACCGCGCAGGACGATGACGTCGTCGACGATGCCCCCGCGCTCGTTGCACATCACCGAGTAGAGGAGCTGGTTGGGCACCAGCCGGCCCACGTCGTTGGTCACCAGCCGCTGCACGAAGTCGGGGGCGCCGGGGCCGGTGACGGTGACCTCGCCCATGTGGCTGACGTCGAAGATGCCGGCGCGCTGGCGCACCGCCACGTGCTCGTCGCGGATCCCGCTGTACTGCAGAGGCATGTCGTAGCCCGCGAAATCGACCATCCGGGCCCCGGCGGCCACGTGGCGGTCGTAGAGTTGGGTGTGACGGCCCATCAGGCGTGGGAGTGTACGGACTCGGTGCCGCCCCGGTGGAAGCCGTCGCCGGCGCACGCCGTCCCAACGCGTTGGAAGAGGAGAGCCGGTTGATCGTCGCCGCCATCGTTGTGGCAGGCCTCTTGCTGGCCGCCCTGACCGCGTTCGCCGTCCTCGCCGCCAACCTGCGAGCGCGCCTGCCGCGCACCGGCGGAACGCTCACCGTCGACGACCTCCGGGCGCCGGCAAGCATCGTGCGCGACCGCTTCGGCGTGGCCCACGTCGACGCAACCTCGATGGAGGACGCAGCCTTTGCCATGGGCGTCGTCCACGCCCAGGAGCGCCTCTGGCAGCTCGATGTCACGCGCCGTGTCGCCGCCGGCCGAGTCAGCGAGATCGCCGGCGTCGAGGGCCTCGACGCCGACAGGTTCCTGCGCCGCGTCGGCCTTCGCCGCATCGCAGCCGAGGAGGCGGACCTCCTCGAGGGCGACACCCGGATCATGCTCGAGGCCTACGCGGCGGGGGTCAACACCGTGATCACCAGCGGCCGCCGCCTCCCCCTGGAGTTCTCGCTGCTCCACATCCGTCCGCAGCCCTGGAAGCCGGTGGACAGCATCGCCTGCGCCAAGCTCCTCGCCCTCGGCCTGAGCCTCAACTGGGACAGCGAGGTGCAGCGGCTGCGACTGCTGCGCGAGGTGGGCCCCGAGACCGCCGCCCGGCTCAACCTCGTGTACCCGGACGCCAACCCGACCATCCTGGCCGCCACCGCCGCCAGCGCCGGCCCGCGCGCCGGGGAGGCGATGCTGGCCCTCTACCAGCAGGCGGCACGCTGGCTGCCCAGCGCAACGGGCGCAAGCAACTCGTGGGTGGTGTCGCCGTCGCGCACTTCCACAGGCCGGGCCATGCTCTGCAACGACCCCCACCTCGAGCCGTCGGTGCCGGCGATGTGGTTCGCGGCCCACATCCGCGCCGGCGACGACTTCGAGACGACCGGGGTCACCTTCGCCGGCAATCCCTTCCCGCTCATCGGCCACAACCGGCGCATCGCCTGGGGCTACACCAACTCGTGCGTGGACTCGCAGGACCTCGTGGTGGAGCAGTTCGACGCGCCCGCCGCCACCCGGTTCCGCACCGAGCGCGGCTGGGCCGAGTCGCAGATCGTGCGCGAGATCATCCATGTGCGGGGACTGCCCGACGAGGTCGAGGAGGTGATCATCACCCGGCACGGGCCCGTGGTCGAGCGCTGCGACGACGTCGCCACCGGGCGCTGGCTGGGCCTCGCCCTGCAATGGACGGCCCTGACCCCGGCCTGCGCTGCCCAGACCGTGCTCAGCCTGCAGCGCGCCACCGACTGGAACAGCTTCCGCAACGCGTTCGCCACGCTCGACGCCCCCTCGCAGAACGCCGTGTACGCAGACGTGGATGGGCACATCGGCTACTTCTGCAGCGGCCGTGTCCCGGTGCGCCGGCGCCGCCCGTCGGGCCTGCCCGAGCCGGGTTGGGACGGTGGTGTGCTCTGGGATCGCTTCCTCACCGTGGACGAAGTTCCCCAGGCGTTCGACCCGCCCGACGGCATGCTGGTCACGGCCAACAACCGCATCGTCAGCGACAGGTACCCCTTCTACATCGCCGACGACTACATGGCGGGATACCGCGCCCGCCGGCTCGAGGAGCTGCTCGACCGCACCGGCATGGACGTGGCCTATATGCGCACCGTGCAGATGGACCTGGTGTCGCCGCCGGCGGCGCAGGTGGCCGCCCTGCTCGAGGGGGTCACCTGCACGCTCGAGCTCGCCGAGAGAATGCGAAGTCGCCTCGCCGCCTGGGACGGCCGGATGGCGCCCGACCTCATCGAGCCCACTGTGTACGAGGCGTTCATGTTGCGCCTCGCCGAGCGCGCACTTCGGCCACTCTGCGGGGACGCCTGGGGAATCGCTGCGGGCGTGGACCTCGGCAGCCCCGTCTTCGAGTACCCGGGGATCCTCTCGGGCCGGGCCACCCCCTTCCTCGTGGAGCGGTGGGCGGCGGGCGACGAGAGCATCTTCGACGGGCACACAACCTGGAAGGAGGTCGCGGCCGACGCGATGGAGGACGCCGTGGCCGACCTCCGCGCCAGGCTCGGCTCGCAGCGCGGCTGGCGATGGGGGCGCGCCCACCGCATGCACCTGCGCCATCCCCTGGCCTCACGCCGGCTGCTGCGACCACTCCTCAACGCCCCCAGCCTGGCCGTGGGCGGCGGCGTCGACAGCGTCATGGCCACCGCCCACCGGCCCGGCCACGGCTTCGCGACCACGCTCTTCGCCCCCTCGTGGCGCCAGGTGATGGACGTTGGCAACTGGGACAGCGGTTGCACCGGCGTGCTCTACCCCGGTCAGTCGGGGCACCGTGCCTCGCGCCACCACCACGATCTCTCCAAGCGGTGGCTGACCAACCAGCAGTTCCTGCTCGCCTGGGGTGACGCCGCCTTCGCCGGCCGCCGTCGCCTGCGCCTCGTGCCCCGCGAGCGCGGGCTCATCTCCCGGCAGTCACGCTGATGGTGAGAGGGTCATGACCCATCGGATGGGACGTTCGCGCCCGGGTGAGACCGGGCTTGTTCGCGGCTGCTGCCTCGGCCTCGTGCTGCTCGTGGGCCTGGTCGCGGCCACCGTCATCCTCGGCCAGAGGGTGCTCGCCGCGCCCGACCTCGGCGCAGCGCCGCGGGGACCGTCGCACGGCAGCAGCGAGGTGGTGATCGCGGCCACCCTCGCAGGCGCGGCCTCGAGCCAGCTTCTCAACGGCGAGCACGCCTCGGTGACGCTCAGCGAGCGTGACCTCACGCTCATCGCATCGGCGCGCAACCCTTCCCCGAACCGCTTCCGGAATCCCCAGGCGCGGGTGCGCAACGGCGACATCGTCGTCTCCGCCAACACCGACGTCGGGCCGTTCGGCGTCACCGCCGTGGCCAGGTTCGCGCTGTTTGTGAACACAACCTCTGCGGGAACGCGGCTGACCGCCCAGGTCATCGATTACGCCGTCGGGCAGCTGGGCCTGCCGGGCTTTGTCGGCGACCGCCTCGACCCGCGCGGATCTGACACCCTCAACCTGACCGCCCTGTTCGCCTCCAACCTCGCACTGAAGGCGCTGTCGCAGTCCCTGGATTGCGTCGCGGTGAGGCCCGACGGCGTCCATGTCGGCTTCCACCGTCCCGGTGTCAGCGCCACCGCGTCGACCTGCGCGTGACCGGGGCGGCGGCAGCCGCCTCTTAGAATCTCCCCGTGAACCTCGCGGACATCCTCACCTGGTCGGCCCACCTCGCCGGCTTCGACGACGTCCCCGCCGATTCGCAGGTGTACGTCGAAGCGCCGGCGGATGTGCACCGCGTGCTCTTCGGCATCGACGTCTCGCTTGCCGAGGTGATGTGGGCGCAACGGAACGGGTTTGACGCCGTCATCGCCCATCACCCGCTCGGCGACACCGCCCGGACGCGGCTGACGGAGGTGGTGCGCCGCCAGGTCGACCAGATGGGCGCGGAGGGGATCGCCCGCGACGTGGCCGAGAACGCCGTCGCCGCGCGGCTGGCGGCGATCGGGCGCCGGCTGCACGTCAGCAACGTCAACGCTCTGGTCGATGGCGCGCGGCTCGTCGGCATGCCGCTCTGCAACGTGCACCTCGCCGCCGACATGATCACTCGTAACGCGATCGTCGAGCTCTTGCGGCGCCGGACCGAGGCCGCCAGCAGCGTCTCCGATGCCGTCGACTGGCTGAACGAGGAGTTCGCCGAGTACCGGCGCGGTCATGCCCGGCCCGAGGTGTGGGCTGGGTCGATGAGCAACCGGCTGGGCCGCTGGACGGTGGCCATCGCGGGCGGCACCAACGGCGGATTCCCCGTCTTCAGCGAGTACTTCCGGGTGGGCGTCAACACCATCTTCGCCATGCACATCGACGAGTCCGATCTCCAGCAGCTCCGCGCCGCCATCGACGAGACGAGGGCTGTGGTGATCACCGGCCACATGCCCAGCGACAGCATCGGCATCAACGTCATCGTCGCCGGCCTCGAGGAGCGCGGTATCGAGGTGGTCCGCACCGGTGGGCTTCTCGCCCCCGCGTAGGGCTGCCTTACCCGGCGGCCATCACGAACGCGGCGTGGCTCTGCACCTGAGGGTAGTTGCCCAGCGGAGAGTGGTCGACGGGGTCGGCGACCTCGCCGAAGAGCCCCAGGGCCCCCCGCGATGCCGCCGCGGCGGCGAACTGCCGCGAGCCGTCGCGACCGCGCCTCTGCAGCGCCTCGGCCACCCAGAAGGTGGGGAACACAAAGGGCGCACACGGGTCGCTGCGGCTGTCCTCCGCGGCCACATGGCGCTCGACGAGACCATCGTTGTCGAGCGCTGTGAGGATGGCGTCGAGGGTCCTGTCGGCGCGGGCGTCGCCGTCGTCGAACAGGCCGAAGATCACCGCCTGGGCGAGGGCGGCGTCCGGGCCGCCGCCGTGGTCGTGGAGGGTCAGCGCACCGTCGCCGCGGAGGACATCCGCGCGGATGGCGGCAGCGGTCTCCCGCCATCGCTCGGCATCGCCTCGCACCACCCCGCGAGCGCCAAGGTCGGCGGCGTGAGCCAGGCCCGCCCATGCGGCGACACGGGAGTGGGTGTAACGCCGCGGGCTGCCGCGGATCTCCCAGATGCCGTGGTCGGCACGCGTCCAATGGTCCGCCGTCCAGTCGGCGACACGGGTGACCCCGGCGGCGAGGGCCGGGGGCAGCACGCCACGCGCCGCCAGCGCCGCGGCGAATTCGAGCACCTCACCGGCGACGTCGAGCTGCGGCTGGTCGGAGGCGGCGTTGCCGATGCGCACCGGGCGCGCCCCGCCATGGCCGCGGAGGTGGGCGAGGGTGCGTTCCGCCGGGGGCGCGGTGCCGTCGACGCGCACGAGCACCGCCGGAGGCAGGGCGACGGTGGCCGCACCGAGGAAATCGCCGAGAGCTGTGGCATTGGCGACAAGCCCGACACGCAGCATGCCCAGGCCGGCGAGGGCTGTGTCGCGCAGCCAGCTGTAGCGGTAGTCCCAGGTGCGCGAGCCACCCGGCCATTGCGGCAGCGACGTGGTCGGCGCGGCCACGATGCCTCCACCGCGCTGGTGGAGGGCGGTGAGCACGACCGCGCTGCGCCGCATCAGCTCCTGCGCCGTCGACTCCCCGAGGGTGGCGACGGCGAGGCCGTTGGGGCGCAGCTCCGCGGCCGCGGGGACGGTCGCCGCGAACCACTGCCGTGTCGCCGCGAGCGACGCCGCGGGGACGGCGCCGCCGCCACAGAGCACCACGGCCTCCCTCTCGGAGCCAACGCGTATGAGGCAGGTCGCGACCCCGGCGGCGTCCGCGCTCCAGGGACCGGGCGCGTGCACGGCGATGTCCAGGCCACCCCCGGTCACCCGCAGCGCGTGGCCGTGAAGCGCCACTCGAGCGGTCGCGAGCGCGGCGTCAGGGGCCATCGCCAGCGTGACCGCGACCTCGACGCTGCCCCGGGCGCTCATGCTGCGCAGCAGCCGCGGTTCGCCGTCGCACGCCAGGGCGTCGAAGACGGTGAGCTCGTCCGCACCGACCCGCCACACCGTGCGCAGGATCAGCGTGCCGGGGACGTAATCGCGCTCAACCACCACCGCGGCGGGGTCGGACGGCGCCACCCTGAAGCAGCCACCGACGACGTCGTCGAGGATCGACAGAAGGCACGGTGCCGAGTCGATTCGCGGCCAGCACAGCCAGGCGATGTTGCCCTCGGGATCGACGAGAGCGGCGGTGCGTCCGTCGGCCAGGAGCGCGTGCTCGCCGATGGCGTGTTGCACCGGGACGGCGGTCAGCCGGGGATTGTGTCGGCGATGCTCGCGATCTTCGACGCCCACAGCGGGTCGCTTGCATAGTCCACGTTCATGCCCCGAAGTGTGGGGCCATGGTAGAAGGCGCCGCTGCTGGAGAGGTAGTCCTCGGCCACCTTCTGGGCGACGAACTGGATGCAAGCGTCGAAGCTCGAGAAGCTGAGCGCGTCGCCGTAGGGGTTGGCGTCGTTGGCGCCGTAGCCGAAGAGGTTGTGCTTGTTCTGCGCGATCGCGCTGGTGCCCCACGCGGACTCGAGGATGGCGTGGGCGACGAAATACCTGGCGCTGACGTGTTCGGTGGCCTCGGCGTTCATGAAGCTGGCGCCGAGGCCGGCGAGCGCGCTCCCGCTCAGGAAGGCGTTGAGGGTGGCCGCCGTCTCGCCTGAGGGCTTGGTCAGGTCGGTGTCGATGGTGAACGTGGCTCCGGGCACCGGGGTGTAGATGGTGCCGGTGTTGCGCGCTGCCGCCGCTGCAGCCGCGGCGGCAGCAGCCTCGGCCGCGGCCTGCCTGGCGGCCGCCGCCTGCGCCGCCGACAGCTGGTGCGCAGCCGTGGTCACGTGGCCGTTGGCGGCGACCGATGCGGTTTGGAGCTGGGCGGTCTCGATGGCGACCACGGCCTCGGCCGTCGCCGCCTGCTGGCTTGCGACCTGCGCCTCCCCGCGGGCTGCATCGGCGTCTACGAGCGCCCGGTGGGCTGCCGTCTGCGCATCCGCGATGTGGTGGAGCAGGATCTTGCCCGCCTGGTCGACCCGGTCCATCTCGGCGACCCGCTGGAACACCTCCCCGATGTCGGACGCGGCGACGACGTAGGCTAGCGCGCCCTCCTGGCCGCCCGACTTGTAGACGCTGCGCACGTAGGCCGCGAGCTCCGTCTTGTCGTGGCTCACCTCGAGGTCGAGCGCGGCCAGTCGAGCAGTGTCCGTGGTCACCGTCCTGTCGAGGTCGGCAACCCGGGCCTGCACAGCGGCCAGCTGCGCCTGGGCGCCGGCCAGCTGTTGCTGGGCGGCACCCAGGGCGGTGCTCGCCTGGCGGGCCTGCTGCTCGGCCTGGGCCAGCTTCTGCTGAGCTGCGCCGACGCTGGAGGGCCCGGCGGCATCCGCCGGGAGCGCGATCGCCGTCAGGGAGATGGCCAGCAGCCCGATCGCGAGCGTGCGACGACGGATGGTGAGGTGCACCACGCGACTGTGCCAGCCGTGCCACGCAGCCCTGACGACGTCACAGCGCCGTCACGGGACCGTTGCGCGGTGGTCAGAGGCTCCGCCGGGAGCGGCCCGGGGCGCTCTAGGAGGCCTTGCGCTCGAGGAGTGTGTCGCCGACGGTAGTGGTCTGGAAGGTCAGCTCCTCGGAGTGCCGTGGACCGCAGTCAGGGCACTGGATGTGACCGCCGATGGGCTCGTTGTTGGCGTCGAAGTAGACGACTGCCAGGCGTTCCGCGCGGCATCGGGGGCACGTGTCCAAGGTCGTCATTGCCATCTCCGCGCGTGGGCGACTCTGCAAGCTGGCTGACATCATGGCATGGCGACGGCCGGCGCGCGACTCACTGCCTGCGCGCGGCCCCGTCCGGGCCGGTCCGGGAAGCCGCTGGCGTACCGTCGCGAGCGTGTCACAGGGTCTCCCCAGCACCCGGCAGCGCGCGCTGATCGAGCGCCATCTCGATGAGCTCGACCGCTGGACAAGGCGCCTCAACCTGACCGCGGTGCCCCGCGACCGGGCGTGGGATCGACATGTCGGCGAGACGGTGGCCCTGCTCGACGCTGCAGACCTTGCCGAGGGCTGCCGCTGCGCCGACCTGGGCTCGGGTGGGGGCATCCCGGGGGTGGTCGTTGCCGTCCTCCGCCCCGACGTCTCGATCACCCTGGTCGAGTCCGACCGGCGCAAGGCCGGGTTCCTCGTGCACGTCTGCGGCCTCCTCGACCTTGCCAACGTCAGCGTCGCCGCGCGACGCGCCGAGGAGCTGGGTGCCGACCCCGTCCACCACGAGGCCTACGACGTCGTGGTGTCGCGCGCCGCTGCTCCTCCACCGCTGCTGTGGCGGCTGTCGGCGCCACTGCTGCGCCCGGGCGGAACACTCTGGGCGTTGGTCTCCGACGCCGATGCGCGGTCCACGGTCGCCGCGCTCGACAGGGTCACCGGCGTGAAGGCGTGGAGCCCCGCGGTTGGCATCCTCGCGGTGCGCAGGGAGGCGCCGGGTTGACGGCGCCCAGGGGTGCCTGCGCGGTCAGCGCCGGCCGTCGCTCAGCACGGCCAGGATGGCGTCACGCTCGTTCCAGGGCAGGCTCTGGTCACCGGACTCGATCGAGCTCTCGTGGCCCTTGCCGGCGCAGAGCACGGTGTCGCCGGCCTGGGCGCCTCGCAATGCAAAGGCGATCGCCTCGCGCCGCTCGGGGATCACGTGGAGGGTGTCGTTCCGCTTCGCCCCGGCCCGCTCCGCCCCCGCGGCGATCTGCTCGCAGATGGCCACGCGATCCTCGTGGCGCGGGTCCTCGTCAGTCACCACCACCTGGTCGGCGAGGCGTCCGGCCACAGCTCCCATGACCGGACGCTTTGCCACGTCCCGCTCGCCGGCCGAACCGAAGACGACCCAGAGCCGTGCCGTGGTGGCGGCGCGCAGCTCGGTGAGCACCTTTTCCAGCGAGTCGGCTGTGTGCGCGTAGTCGATGACCACGGTGAACGGCTGGCCCGCGTCGACGCGCTCCATGCGCCCATGGACCCGCGCCAGCCGGGTGATGCCCGCCACCGCGTCCTCGAGCGATGCCCCGGTGCTGCACGCCGCCGCCAGTGCCGCCAGGGCGTTTCCCGCGTTGAACCGCCCCGCCAGCTGAAGGGCGATAACGGCGTCGCCCCACGGTGTGCGGGCGTGCAGTCGCACCCCCTGGGGGCCGGAGCTCACCTCCTCGGCCACCAGGTCGGCCGCGGCCCCGGCGGCGCTGTATGTCAGACGCGTCGCCACCGGTATCGAGGCCAGCCGGGGGTAGGCGAAGTCGTCGTCGCGGTCGAGGACCGCGATGCCGTCCGGACGGGACCCGGCCAGCTCGAGCAGGCGCGCCTTGGCCGCAAGGTAGCGGTCGCGGTCGCCGTGCACGTCGAGGTGCTCGGAGGTGACCCGCGTGTACACGGCCAGCCGGTAGTCGACGTCGTCGACGCGGTGCATCTCCAGGCCGTGCGAGGAGGTCTCGACAACCACGTGCGTGCAGCCCGCGTCGCGCAGCCCGGCCAGGCGGCGATGGGTCTCGACGGCCTCCATGGTGGTCTGCCGGGTGGTGTTGGCGACCACGGTCTCGCCGTCGCGGAAGTCGACCGTCGAGATCAGGCCGGTGCGGAAACCGGCGGCCTGCCACGCCGCCCAGAGCATCGTTGACGTGGTCGTCTTGCCGTCGGTGCCCGTGACCCCGGCGACGGTCAGGGAGCGCGACGGGTGACCGTGGAAGGCTGACGCCAGCGCGCTCAGGGCCAGGCGCGCGTCGTCGACCAGCACCACGGCGACGTCGGCCGGCAGCGCCGGGTCGAAGGGCCGCTCGGCCACGACCGCCACGGCTCCGCGGTGCACGGCCGCTGCGGCGTGTCGATGACCGTCCTGGCGCAGCCCCGGCACGGCCACGAAGAGGGCACCGGGGACCACGTCGCGTGAGTCCTGGGTCACAGCGCTGATCCCCAGGCCGGCGACAGCTGCCGAGCCATCACGGGGAAGCACCCCGGCACCACGGAGGAGGTCGAGCAGGCCGATCACGGCGGCAGTCTAGGAGCGCCGGGGCGGTGGCCGCCGTCCGTCGCCGCCTGAATCACGACTGGATTGGTCGGGTATTGGGTAACATTCGGGCATGCCCAGTTCTCGCGATCTCCTCGACGACGCCCGCCGCATCATCCCCGAAGTGACCCCCGCGCAGGTCGCCAGGGAAGCATCCTCACGCACCCTCATCGACGTGCGCGAGCGCAGCGAATTCGAGGAGGGGCACATTCCCGGCGCGCTCCACCTCAGCAAGGGGTTCATCGAGGTGCAGATCGAGGACCGCGTTCCCGGCAAGGGCACGCCGATCACCCTCTATTGCGCCGGCGGGACGCGCTCGCTGCTGGCCGCCCGTGCCCTGCATGAGCTCGGCTACAACGACGTGCGCTCCATGAGCGGCGGTTTCAACGGCTGGAAGCAGGCGGGCTTCGACTTCGATGTGCCTCGCGTGCTCACGGCAGACCAGAAGCGGCGCTACAACCGCCACCTGCTCATTCCCGAGGTGGGTGAGGAGGGCCAGGCCAAGCTCCTCGACGCCAAGGTGCTCCTCATCGGCGCCGGTGGCCTGGGCAGCCCGGCGGCCCTGTACCTCGCCGCCGGCGGCGTGGGCACGATCGGCCTCGTGGACTTCGACATCGTCGACGAGTCCAACCTCCAGCGTCAGATCATCCACACGCGCGATCGTGTCGGCATGCGCAAGACGGAGTCGGCGCGCATCGCAATCGAGGCACTCAACAGTGACGTGCGCGTGGTCCAGCACAACGAGATGCTCAACTCGGACAACGCCCGTGCGCTGTTCGACCAGTACGACATCATCGTCAACGGCTGCGACAACTTCCCCACCCGCTACCTCGCCAACGACGTCGCGCTCTTCGCCCGCAAGCCGCTCGTGGACGGTGGCATCTTCCGATTCGAGGGCCAGGTGACAACGGTGATCCCGTTCGCGTCGCCCTGCTACCGCTGCCGTTACCCATCACCGCCGCCACCGGAGGAGGCTCCATCGTGCGCGGAGGCCGGCGTCCTCGGCGTCCTCCCGGGCATCGTCGGCATCCTCCAGGCAACCGAGGTGGTCAAGCTGATCATGGGCATCGGCGAGCCTCTGACCGGCCGGCTGCTGCACATCGACGCGCTCGACATGCGCTTCCGCGAGTTCCGCGTCCCGCGTGACCCGGACTGCCCCGTGTGCGGCGAGAACCCCACCATCACTGAGCCCATCGACTACGAGAACTTCTGCATGGTTCCCGCCGGCGTGGCCACGGAGGCCGTCGCAGCGGGCGTCTGACAGTCTCGGACGCGGCCGGGCACGGCGCCTATTATCTGGCGTCGATGAGCACGGTGGAGATCGCCGAGGTGCGGTCCGACGACATGGACCGATTCGTCGAGATCGCTCACGGGTTCTGGGGTGGCGCGCCCGAGCCGGCCATGGAACTGGTGTCCAAGGTGCTCGACCGCGCCATTCTGGCGCGGACCGACGGCGAGGACATCGGCGCAGCCGCGGTCATCGACTTCCGGCTGAGCCTGCCCGGCGGCCAGAGGGTTGCCATGGACGGGGTGACCTGGGTGGGGGTGTCCGCCACCGCCCGCCGCCGCGGGGTGCTTCGGGCCATGATGACCCACTGCCTGGAGAGCGCTCGCGAGCGCGGTGTCGGGTTGCTCGGCCTGGGTGCCTCGGAGAGTTCGATCTACCGCCGTTTCGGCTACGGCGTGGCCACCCACATCTGCACCGCCCAGATCGTCACCGCCCACGCAGCCCTCGGCACACCGTTCCGCGACCCGGGCAGGCTGCGCTTCCAATCACTGGACACCTCGATAGCGACCCTGCGCGATGTCGAGAGCCGGCAGCGGGACCGCGTCGCCGGCATCGGGCGCTCGGAGGCCTACTGGCGGCGCATCGCCGTCACCGACGCCAAGCCCGAGGGTGAGACGGGGCCAGCGCAGCTGGTTGTCCATGTCGGCAGTGGCGGTGATGTCGACGGCTTTGTCGTCTACCGCCTGGAGGAGCGCTGGACCGATCACCTCGCCGACGGCGTCGTCCACGTCAAGGAGCTGACTGCGCTCAACCTCGACGCACACCTCGCCCTCTGGCAGCACGTCCTCACCATGGACCTCGCCGAGCACCTGCGCATGGAGCGGTTCTGGCCTGACGACCCCATCCAGCACCTCCTCGCCGACCCGCGGCGGCTGCGGACCGCGACGAGCGACGACCTCCACCTGCGCGTCGTCGATGTCGCGGCGATGCTGCAGGCGCGGCGCTACTCGTGCGATGGGTCCGTCGTGATCGAGGTGATCGACCCTGCCTGCCCTGACATCGCGGGCCGCTACCGGCTCGACGGCGGTCGGGATGACGCCGCGGTGTCGAGGACAGAGGAGCCCGCCGGTCTTCTGCTCGACGGCGCATCCCTCGCGTCCGTGTTCCTCGGCGACACGAGCGTTGCCGCCCTGCACCGTGCGGGCCTCGTCGAGGAACTGCGACGCGGTGCCGTTGCCTCGGCCACCGCCATGTTCACGTGGTCGCCGCGGCCGTGGCTGAACCACAGGTTCTGAACCGGCGCCGCGTGAGGCCGGTCGCTCAGCCGGACGCCGTGTGCGTGTCCAGGAAATCTCCGAGCACGGCCGAGAACCGAGCCGGCTGCTCGAGGTTGGTGAGGTGAGCGGCGCCGTCGAACTCCTCGACGACGGCGTGTGGGATCGCCGCCGCCATGGCGCGCGACTCGTCGAGGGGCACGATGACGTCGGCGGTGCCGCACACCACCAGGGTCGGAACGTCGATGCCGGGGAGCATGCCGCTGCTGTCGGGACGGCCGCCGATCGCCGCGATCGCTGTGAGGACGCCTTGGGCGGTGCAGCGGCGGATGCGTCCGCGCACGGGGTCAGCGATGTGCGACTCCGCGCCGCATAGCGCGCAGAGCAGGCGCCCGGTCATGGCCTCCACGATCGCCTCGACGCCGCCAGCGCGCACCTCGGCGGCCATGGCCGCGCGGGCGGCCAGCGCCAGGTCGCCGTCTGCGGCCGCGCGCGTGTTGACCAGCGCCACGGAGCGCACCCGGGGGCGCGCCTGGCGCAACAGGGAGAAGCACATGTACCCGCCCATGGAGACCCCGCACACCGAGAACTCGTCGACACCGAGCGCGCTGAGCGCGCCGAGCACATCGGCGGTGTAGCTGTCGACGGTGACGCCCGTTGGAGGTGGGGGTGACGCGCCGCATCCCCAGAAGTCGGGGCGCAGGCAGCGATACCGGCCACTCAGCGCGGCCACCTGTGCGTCCCACTGCGAGGCGTCGAGAGGAAACGCATGGAGCAGGAGGAGCACCGGTCCCTCGCCGCTGTCGTGGATGTGGGGTGCGCTCACGGGCCGACAGTAGCCGACGCGCGAACGCCGTGCGTCAGCTGGCCGCCGGCGCCGGCTGCACGGGGAAGTCCTCGAGGCTGGCTGCCTCGATGGTGGTGCGGGCGTGCTTCTCGACGTCGCGCAGCTTGAGGATCTCGCTCGGGGTGATCAGGGTGATGGCCACGCCTGTGCGGCCGGCCCTGGCGGTGCGCCCGACGCGGTGGAGGTACTCATCCGGCGTCGTCGGCACGTCGTAGTTGATGACGTGGGAGATGTCGTCGATGTCCAGCCCGCGGGCGGCGACGTTGGTGGCGATGAGGTGTTTCACGTGGGTGGCCACGAATGCCGCCATGGCGGCGTTGCGTTCCTTCTGGGTGAGGTCGCCGTGGAGCAGGCCGACACTCTGGCCGCGTCGTTCGAGCTGTGCCTGGAGCAGGTCGGCCGTCCGCTTGGTCTCGACGAAGATGAGCGACATGACCACGTCAGGCTGGTCGAGGATGCGCATCATCACGTCGACCTTGTCGGCCCACGTCGTCTGCACGTAGAGCTGGCGGACGCCGGCAGCGATCTCCGGGCGCACGCTGATGGCCACCGTGACCGGGTTGCGCATGTGGCGCAGCGCGAGGCGCCGCACCCATTCCGGCATGGTCGCGCTGAACAGCATCGTCTGCCTGTCGACCGGGCATTGGCGGAGGATCTTCTCGACGTCGGGCGCGAAACCCATGTCGAGCATGCGGTCGGCCTCGTCGAGCACTGCGAAGCGCACCCGCGCCAGGGACAGTGAGCGGCGCTGGATGTGGTCGGCGAGGCGGCCCGGCGTGGCCACGACGATGTGCGCGCCGGCACGCAGGGCCTCGAGCTGGCGGCCCATCGAGTCGCCACCGTAGATGGCCACCGACGAGATCTGGTGGCGCGCCGCAAGCACGGTGATCTCCTCCTCGACCTGGACGGCGAGCTCGCGGGTGGGGCAGAGGATGAGCGCCTGCACCGACCCCTTCCGTGGGTCGAGCTGCTCGATGATGGGGATGCCGAACGCAGCCGTCTTGCCGCTGCCGGTATGCGCCTGGCCGATGACGTCCCGCCCGCGCAGCGCGGGCGGGATCGCCGCCGCCTGTATGGGCGTGGCCAGCGTGAACCCCATCTCGCCGACGGTGGTCAACATGGCGGCACTGAGCCCCAGCTCTTCGAAGGGAGCGGACTGTTGAACCGGTTCTGTCGCGGCCACGTCGTCAACGCCGAAGGCGGCGCGACGGGGCCTTGCGATGGGCGGTCTGTGCGACCGCACGCGAGAGGATGAACGCAAGACCACACAATGGTACTCGACGGTGCCGCTTCGACGACCCAGGCCCCGCCACTAGAATCGAAGCGGTGGCCGACATCCTCTGCACGCTGTCCCTGCCCGCGCCCTTCGAAGAGATGGTGCGTCCTCGCGCCACGCTGTCGGTGTTGGGCAGGACCCCGGCGACGTCGGAGCTGATCGACCGGCTCCGGGCCACGCCCGTCGAAGTCCTCTGCCCGCAGTTGCGCGACCCCATCACAGCCGCGGTCCTCGACGCCGGATTGCCCCGCCTGCGCTGCGTCTCGCTCTACGCCGTCGGCTACAACAACGTCGACGTCGAGGCAGCCACGGCGCGGAAGATCGCCGTCAGCAACACCCCGGGCGTACTCACCGACGCCACCGCGGACTGCACGATGGCGCTTCTCCTCGCCGCCACGCGGCGCATCTGCGAGGGCGACGCCGCCGTGCGCGCGGGAGCCTTCGAAGGCTGGGAGCCCGGCTACCTGCTGGGCATGGAGCTGACGGATGCGCTTCTCGGCGTGGTCGGCTTCGGCCGCATCGGCCAGGCGGTCGCGCGCCGCGCCCTGGGCTTCGGCATGCGCGTCGCCTACGCCACAGACGTGGCCGTTGCCATCGACGACGACCTCATCGGCAGGGTGACCGAGATGCCGTTGCGCCAACTCATCAGCGCCGCCGACGTCGTCTCCCTGCACGTCCCACTCACAGGCGCCACGCACCACCTCATCGACGAGAACGCGCTGCGTTCGATGCGGAGCACCGCTGTGCTCGTCAACACGTCGCGGGGCCCCGTCATCGACGAGAACGCGCTCGTGCACGCCCTCCGGGAGGGCTGGATCGGCGGCGCCGGGCTCGACGTCTACGAGAAGGAGCCCGTCCTCGCTCCCGGTCTGGGCGAGTGCCGCAACGCTGTTCTCTCGCCGCACCTCGGCAGCGCCACCGTGGCCACACGCGCCGCCATGGCGCGGCTCACCGCACAGAACGCGCTCGACGCCCTCGACGGCCGGGTGCCCGGCAACTGCATCAACCCGTCCGTCTGGGAGTCGGCCCCGCCGCAGCCGGCCTGGTGAGCGACGTCCCGGGAGTGCCGTCCAGCAGCGCGGCGGCGGAGCCGCCGCTGATCGCCGACCTGTCGATCACGTTCACACCGCGCGTCGCCGTCCTCGACATCGACGGCACCCTGATCGACAACGACCTCGTGCTCCAGCCCCGGGCGCGCGCCGCCGTCCGCGCCGCCACGGAGAGGGTGCCGGTCATCCTCGCCACCGGGCGCATGTACAGCTCGGCTCTGCCCTGGGCCCGCGAGCTGCGTGTGACTCAGCCGCTGGTCTGCTACCAGGGAGCGCTGGTGCGCGAGCCGGCCGGCGGCGAGGTGCTTTTCGAGGAGGGCCTGTCGGCCTCAGTCGCGCGCGCCACCATCGCCATCGCGCGTACCCACGGCTGGCATGTGCAGGCATACAGCGACGACAGGCTCTTCTGCGAGCAGGACCGCCCCGAGGCACACCTCTATGCACGCATCGCCCAGGTGCCCATCAACTTCGTCGATGATCTGGACACTCTTGTCAGCAAGGGGACGACCAAGATCGTGTGTGTCAGCGAGGACCCGGCCATCGTCGACGCCTGCGTCGAGGCCATGACCGACGGCCTGGGGCAGGAAGCAAGGGTGACCCGCTCCATGGAGTGGTTCGTCGAGGTGATCAGCCCGCGCATCAACAAGGCACGGGCGGTCGAGCTGGTGTGTGCTCGCCTCGGCCTCTCGCTGGGTGACGCCGTGGCGGTCGGCGATGCCCCCAACGACCGCGAGATGCTCGCCGCCGCCGGCTGCGGCGTCGTCGTGCGCAGCGCCCGCCCCGAGGTGGTTGCGGTGGCCGACGCCCGCTGCGCCACCCCGGGCGAGGCCGGCGTCGCCGACGTGCTTGAGCACTTCGGCCTCAGCGGCTGACGGTCAGCCGGTGCCGGCCGCCGCGCGCCCCGGCGTGGTCATCGACTCCGGGTCGAGGAGTTGGCGCAGCTCCTCCTCAGTGAGGTCGGTGCGCTCCCGGGCCACCTCGCGCACGGTGCGGCCGCTGGCGTAGGCCTCCTTGGCGATGGCGGCCGTGGCGTCGTAGCCGATGCGCGGCGCCAGGCCGGTGCCGGTCATCAGCCCGCGCTCCACCGCGGCGGGGCCGTTCTCGGTGGCGCGCAGGCCGTCGACGCAGCGCGTGGCCACGTTGGTCGCGCCGGCGGCGAGCAGCGAGATCGCCTGGAGGAGGTTGTATGCGGCCACGGGCATCATCACGTTGAGCTCGAGCAGCGATCCGGTGGCCCCCGCGAATGCCACGGTGGCATCGTTGCCGATGACCTGGGCTGCGATCATGGTCATCGACTCGAGGATGACCGGGTTGACCTTGCCGGGCATGATCGACGACCCCGGCTGGACGGCGGGGATCTCCAGCTCTGCGATCCCGGCGCGCGGGCCGCAGCCCAGCAGGCGGATGTCGGCCGCGATCTTGTTGAGGGAGACGGCCAGGGAGCGGAGCGCGCCGCTCGCCGCCACCACGTTGTCCAGCGTCGCCTGCGCCTGGAAGTGGTTGTCGCTCTCCACGAAGGCAATGCCGGTCTCCGTCGCGAGCCGCGCGCACACTCGAGCCGCGAACTCGGCGTGGGTGCCCACGCCGGTGCCGACGGCCGTGCCCCCCAGGGCCAGCTCGGTCAGCTCTTCGAGCGCCGCCTGCGTGCGGCGGCGCCCGCGCTCGACCTGCCCGGCGTAGCCGAGGAACTCCTGGCCGAGGCGGATGGGGGTGGCGTCCTGGAGATGGGTGCGGCCAGTCTTGATCACCGGCCAGAACTCCCTGGACTTGGCGGCCAGTGAGTCCTCGAGCACGCTCAGCGCGGGGAGCAGCTCGTCGCGGATGGCCAGCGCGGCGGCCACGTGGATCGCCGTGGGGATCACGTCGTTGCTCGACTGCCCCATGTTGACGTGGTCGTTGGGGTGCACCGGGGTTCTCGAGCCCCGCTCGCCGCCGAGCAGCTCGATGGCGCGGTTGCCGATCACCTCGTTGGCGTTCATGTTGGTCGAGGTGCCGCTGCCCGTCTGGAAGATGTCGACCACGAACTGGTCGTCGAACCGTCCCCCGGCCACCTCGGCGGCGGCGCGTGCGACAGCGCCGGCCACGGTTGGGTCAAGCAGGCCGAGCTCGAGGTTGACCTGTGCCGCCGCCTGCTTGATGAGCCCGAGGGCGCGGATGAAGCCACGGTTGAAGCGCAGGCCGCTGATCGGGAAGTTGTCCCGTGCCCGTGCCGAGGTAGCACCGTAGTAGGCATCGGCGGGGACCTCGAGCTGGCCCATCGAGTCGCGCTCGACACGGCTGGCGGTGCTGGTCATGGCTGGCGCTCCGCGGGTGGCGCAGCGCCGGTCGCCGCCCCTTCTACTGTTGGCTGGGGATGATCATCTCGAACTCCGCGCCGTCGCCGGGCGCCGAGCGCGCGAAGACCTGTCCATTGTGGCGCAGCGCCACGGTCTTCACGATGAACAGCCCGAGCCCGCTCCCCGGCACCTTGCGCTGCCGCTCCGCCACCGACCGGAAGTACTTGTCGAAGAGGTGGCCGGCGTCCTCGTTGGGAAAGCCCTGACCCTGGTCGCGGACCAGGAAGTGGGCTCCGTCGTCGCCGCCGAAGGCGCGCACTGTGATGGTGGAGCCGGGGGGGCCGTGCTTGACGGCGTTGCCGACCATGTTGGTCAGCGCCAGGGTGAGGCGTCGCCGGTCGCCGCGGATGTTCACCCCCGGTTCGACGTCGGTCTCGATGATGGTGTCGCGCAGCTTGGCCTCCATGCTGACGTGGTCGACAGCCCCCGTGACCACCTCGTCGACGGAGATGACCTCGAAGTTGAGCTGGTCATCGGGGTCCTCCAGGCGGGAGACCTCGGCGATGGCGTTGACCATGCGGACCATCATCTCGGTGCTGGCTGTGATCCCCTCGATCGCCACCATGGCGGTCTCGGGGAGCTGTCCGAGCATGCCGGTCGAGAGCAGCTGCCCGTAGCTGTTGAGGATGGTGAGAGGACGGCGCAGCTCGTGCATGGTGATGCTCATCGAGGTGCCGCGCGCGCTGCTCGACGACGTCACGGCGTTGAGCCTTCCCGCCAGCACGGACGTGACCGAGGTGGCGAGCCGCTGTCCGACCAACCCCGTTTCATCGGCGGCCTCGGCCGACAACGAGACCTGGTCGGCGGCGCTCAGCTCTTCGGCGGCCACCGCCACAGCGGCGCGGCGCAGCGCGCCCAACCGTGCCAGGGCGGCCTCCAGGCGAACGCCGATGCCGGCCGGCTTCTCGCCGCCCAGGCTGAAGAAGGCGGTCAGGGGGCGCAGGTCGTCGGCGGTGATGGCGAGCAGAACCGCGTTGATGAACTGCCGCGGACCACGATCTCCGCCGGTTGACCCGCTGGCCGCCTGCTCGGCGCGGGCGCGGCGCATGACATCGGCGACCCGCTCGGCGTGAGCAGCCAGGAAGTTGCTGAAGTGACCAGTCATGCGCCACCCGAGTGTATGGGCTGCAACTTCAATGCGGCCGAGCCGTCAACGAGGCGTTGCCGTCCGTTGCAGCCTCCGACCAGCGCTCCTGGGCGGGGAAGGCGTCAGGCGGCGATGGCGACGAGCTCGTGGGCGGCGGTGGTTTCAGCCTGGGCCACCTCGGCGATGGCGGGTGCGGCCTCACGCCTGCGATGCCGCATCCACAGCCCGGCGCCGACGATCCCGAAGGGCAGCATCTGGACATCGACGAGCACGGCCATGGCGGCGGCGTGGCCCGAGGTCACCCCGGCGTGGGTCAGCATGCCCACCAGCACGCCCTCACGGATGCCGAGACCGTTGACCGAGAAGGGGGTCAGGGTGGCCACCAGCGTGACCGGGATGGCCACCGCGAAGACCGTCCAGCTGACGTCGACACCGATGGCCCGGGCGAAGATGTCGAGGGCGAGGATGTTCACCCCCCAGCCGGCTGCCCCGACCACGATGCACTGGATGATGGCGTGGGGGTGGCGGCGGTAGCCCGAGAAGGTCTGGGCGAAGGAGTGGATGGTGCGCACGAAGGCCCTCGAGCTGCGCTCGAGGAAGTGGCGGCCCACGAGTCGGTCCGCGGCCAGGGCGGCCATCCAGGCAAGCACCATGACGGCGGCGAACACGCAGGCTCCGATCAGCGAGCCGATGCCAATCCAGCCGCGCAGCAGGACGGCGGCGGCGAGGCCCCAGAAGGCCATGCCCATGGTCCCCGCCATGCGGCTGCCGGCCAGGGAGGCGAGGATCTTGCCGTGCCCGACAATCTTGCCCATCTCGACGGTGCGCATCGCGTCACCGCCGACGCCGGCGGGAAGCAGCTGCGCGAAGAAGAGGCTCTGAAGGTAGGAGGATGACAGGCGCTGCCAGCTGAAGAGGTGGTGGTGCTGGTGACCCTCGGCGTGGCCGATCGGGTTGCGCACCCCGAGCCCCGCGCTGCTGCGCAGAAGCACTCCCCACTCGAAGACCGAGGCCAGGCACGCGACGGCGGTGAGGGCCAGCGCCAGGGCGGCCCAGCGCCAATCGGCGCCCATCAGGCTGCGACCCGCCTTGCCCATGTCCACGTTGTGGACGAGGAAGGCGATGCCTGCGAGGGTGCCACCGATGCGCAGCCACTTCGACCGCAGCACGGCGCGCGCACAAGTCATGACTCTCCTCACGCTGCCATTGAAACACCGGTGTACCGCGCCCGTCTGTCCGTCGGCGCTCCGTCACCCTTCCTAACGGTGACCGTCAACAAAGAGTGACGCTTCGCGCGACATGGTGCCCCTGTGCCTCGTGAGAACTACTCGTCGTGGGGGTAGGGCTCGCGGAACGTCGTCTGCTCGGCGTTGAAGATCAGCTGGATGTCGCCGGTCGGCCCGTTGCGGTTCTTGGCGACGATCAGCTCGGTCTGGGCCTTGTCGACGTCCTGCTTGTGCATCCCCTCGCGGTAGAGGAACAACACCACGTCTGCGTCCTGCTCGATGGCGCCGGAATCGCGCAGGTCGGACAGCTGCGGACGCTTGTCGGGTCGCTGCTCGCTGGCGCGGGACAGCTGCGACAGGGCCAGCACCGGCACCTCAAGCTCCTTGGCCACGGCCTTCAGCCCCGCTGAGATGTCGGTCACCTCCTGGACGCGGGATTCCTGGCGGCCGCCCTGCATCAGCTGGAGGTAGTCGATGATCACCAAGCCGATCTTGTGCTGCGCCTTCATGCGCCGCGCCCGGGCCCTCAGCGTGGCGATCGACAGGCGCGGCGTGTCGTCGATCCACAGCTCTGCCTGGGTCAGCTTGTCCATGGCGGCGGCGATGCGTTGGAAGTCGAGCTGGCTGGCGTTGCCGGAGCGGAGCACGTGGGAGTTGACCATCGCCTCGCTGCAGATCAGCCTCTGCGCCAGGGCCTGCCTGCTCATCTCGAGAGAGAAGATGGCCACGGGGACGCGGGCCAGGACGGCAGCGTTGCGCGCGATGTTGAGCGCCAGCGACGTCTTGCCCACCGAGGGGCGGGCCGCGAGGATGACCAGCTCCTGGGGCTGGAGGCCCTGGGTGAGCCCGTCGAGGCGCGCGTAGTTGGTGCGGACGCCGTTGATGAGCTCCTTCTTCTGGAGGCGCTCCTCGAGCAGCTCCCAGGTGTCGTGGACGAGCTTGGCGATGTGTGTAGCTTCCTGGCCGCGGCGGGCCTGGCTGATCTGGAAGATCTCCTGCTCGGCCAGCTCGATGGCGTCCTCCGCAGGCACCGCGTTGTCGAAGCCGAGGCGGGCCACCTCGCCGCCGACGCCGATCAGCTTGCGGCGCAGCGAGTGGTTGATGACGATGCCCGCCCAATGGCGGACGGACGCCGCAGTGGGCACCTCGAGGGTGAGCTCGGAGA